>Ga0214542_1000266_pt1 | contig 87438 bp, 56 predicted proteins | sample CNSS1metaG_FD_160096 | JGI IMG/M metagenome (GOLD analysis project Ga0214542, IMG submission 160096) | Root nodule microbial communities from cowpea collected in UCLA plant growth center, Los Angeles, California, USA - CNSS1 | ecosystem: Host-associated > Plants > Roots > Nodule | place: USA...
TTTGGATATGTTGGATTCTTTTATATTTTTTTATATAATAATAATAATAATAATAATAATAATATTATTATTATTATTATTATTAGTATTGTAACTGTATTTCTTATGTATAAACTAACGGTTATGGTAGTTGTTTTTTATTATGTAACTCAAATATGATATTATAATAGTAACTATTTTCTATTACGTAATATATAAATGCGAAAACTGACAATAATTTATAAGAAAAAAATTGCATGTATTTATTTGTTGTGGTGGTGTATTATCGTCTAATCCATGTATTTGGTTCTCTATTTTTTTTTTTTTTAAATTTTACATTAGTTCCTAAAATAAAATCACGACGACTTTTTACCACCAACATTAAAAGTGTATTATTAAAATGGTCAGATTCGAATTCGGTGTAAGTTATTTATTTATATTTATATCAACGTTATTAAAATCAGATTGGACCAACCTATCCAATTGGGTTTAATTGAAAACTGTACTCATAGGTAAAAGTTCTTTCTCAATATACAATGTTTACATAATTGATCTCATTCTATAAGTCAAAAGTCAGTTTTCTTTATTTTTTTGGAATGAAACAATTATAAATATCTTTCTATGTATTATTTTTATTTCAGATTGATACGTTACTCTGTTCTCTAAATATTGTACAGAAAAAAAAAACAATTTACACAACAAATAACATGACAAAATTAACGTTTATTCTTATTTTGAGAGGAGAGAAAATTGAGATAGCACATTTAATTAGTATTAATACTTAATAAAATAAAAATTTAATCATAAAGACAGTTCTCTTTGCTTTCAACTTACGATACTTGCGTAGAAAGAAAGTGTTAAAATTAATATATGAAAGAAAGGTTATAGAAATGAGAAAATTAGCGTGACACGGTCTTCATAGTCATCGAGGTTGGCGGTTCGCAACCCCCACACATTCATTCATACATAACGCGTTGCACTCGAAATTACGTTAAATTTGGTAATCCTTCATTTGGTTTCTTTTCTTGGGATCGAAGAGAAGAGAATTGGGGAGATTCAGATCTGCTTGCGTCTCTGAGAGAGAAGAAGAAAGAGATTCTCGGAAATGGCGACGGTGTCCCCTCTCGCCAAATACAAGCTCGTTTTCTTGGGCGATCAATCCGTCGGGAAAACCAGCATCATCACCCGCTTCATGTACGACAAATTCGACACCACCTACCAGGTTTCCGTGCTTTCTCAATCTCAATTTATGCAATCCAATTTTAATATCTTCATTTTCGTTTGCGACATGCGTTTTGTATGTGCATGTGGTTCACTACGTCACGCTGTATATATTTTTTAATTGGTGAATTTGTTTTGGAGACGAGTTCCGCTATAAATTTTGCTGTGATTTGAATTTGGTAAGTCCTTTATTATCAATGGATGTGCTCTGAGACTGAGATATACTTTTGTTCTGAAATTTTTTTGGTGAAATTGAGGGACGGGTGTTTTCTTGTGTTGAAACTCAAACCTCAATCTGTCAGGAATAGATTGAACATGTTAGGCTCGGGATCCTCGTTTTTTAGTTGATGAAATGCTGGAATAGGAAGAAGAGCTTGTTATAATCATTGAGAAGAGCTTGACTCTAAATCCTCTTTGTATTGATTTTTAAGAGGCTTGTTTCGTGAGATTTCTGATTGCTTGTAATGCTTATTTTTTAGGAAATATATTGGGTATACAGTCCGCGGGTATATGTACCTAGTGAAAGATAGGAAAAGAAAGAGAGAAATGAATGATATTGCACGTAATGCGACTACATGAAGAGATAATGAGAGAAATGAGATGAAAGTACACTGCTGGTGGCATGTGAAAGGTTGTCTTATTTTTGTTTATATTGGGCATAACATAAAATAACTTATAATGGACATATGGGGACTTGTTTCTTTCTTGAGTTTTTTGTATTTTATTTTTCTCTTCAATGATTGACCTTTTTTATTCGTCCTGCTGTTTGGTTGCTGACAAAATATTTGGTTATGTAAATTTCAGGCAACCATTGGTATTGACTTTTTGTCAAAAACAATGTACCTGGAAGATAGAACTGTTCGCTTGCAGCTTTGGTAAGATGAATTTTTCTTCAAATCTTATACTAGCTCAGATTTAATTTGTACTTCAATACTTATATTTGACTGCACATTACTGTGGCATAGCCTTGTACGCATTTTCTTTTACAATTTCTGAGCTTAGTTTATGTTTACTTCACAGGGATACTGCTGGGCAAGAAAGATTTAGAAGTCTCATTCCAAGCTACATAAGAGATTCTTCTGTTGCAGTTATAGTATATGATGTTGCTAGTGAGTTTTATATGTTCTTTTATATATTCATTATCTAATTAACAGAATCTTTTCTGGATCTTCATCGATTTTTTCATGAAATAACTTTCTAAATTATTTGACCATGTAACTCAAAAAAGGGTTTTCTAGGGCATAATATATGTAAGGGAATGACTGTTCTGGTCTTACTTTCTAATACACATGTTATTACAACCTAATGTGTTGTGCGTGTGCTTGCTTGCACTCAGCCGGTTCTATAGCATATATTTTTTTTTTATGTGTTTGCATGTGGATTTGAAAATGCTTTAGTTTTCTTCATATGATAATGAAAATTTAACAGCAATTTATGATTATTTAACCTAGGTAAGGTGTTCTTATGCAGACAGGCAATCATTTCTGAACACTAACAAGTGGGTTGAGGAGGTCCGCACAGAACGTGGCAGCGATGTTATTATTGTCTTGGTTGGAAACAAAACTGATCTTGTTGATAAAAGGTGAGTGTTAATTTGGTCTATCTGATTGTTTTTAATGCTGATTGGATGTTTTATGTGTTTGTTTATTATCATAGTGGGGTTTCCATATTATGCTTCGATTTTCTCAGTTTTAGTGTTTCCATATTCTGTTTCATCCGAAAACTGTAAAAGTTTGGTCGATTAAATATAATTTTTGGATGGCTTAAAATTTGTCTCAGGGCATGAACTTTGCATGCATTAGTAGTTACAAATAGAAGAAATCATAGTTAGTCCATTTACCAACCGGCTTGCCTCTTGTGTTTCCATTCTAGTATTTTTATTTCACCGTCTGAAATTTTCTTTACAAAGCCATTTTGATACTGAAACAGGCAAGTTTCAATAGAAGAAGGAGATGCAAAGTCCCGTGAGTTTGGAATCATGTTCATAGAAACCAGTGCAAAAGCAGGCTTCAATATCAAGGTGAAAATTAGTGAACTTTTTGGTCATCCCAATATTTAGTTTACGAAATCATTCTTATGAACAATGATGTCGGTGATATGTCATATGTAATGTCAAGATGAAAATTAGTGAGCTTTTCAGTCATTTATTAAATCATTCTTCTGAACAGTGCTGCCGGTGATATGTCATATGCACCATCTTTTGTTTCTCAAAATTATCTTCTTTCATATGTTTGTTCTGTTCCCTTAATGTTTTCTGTCAATGCAAAGTGCAGCCTTTGTTTCGTAAGATTGCTGCTGCCCTGCCAGGAATGGAAACTCTTTCTTCTACAAAGCAGGAAGACATGGTCGATGTAAATTTAAAGCCCACAGTGAATTCATCCCAGACAGAGCAGCAAGGAGGAGGTTGTTCCTGCTAGAGAAGACTGTTCTCAAAAGTGCCAATAGTAAGTAGTTCACTGAATATAATTCTGGGATTGGCTGATTAAATGGTTAAATGATGGTGCTGGAGGAAGCGTGCTTTCGTAGCAATGATCCTTCAGTTTTTGGGTGGGGGGACAAATTGCAGTAATGGTTTTGATGTACGACACGTTATTCTTTTTATTTGTTATACAATTAGTCCCTTGATGTTAGAATAGAGATAATAAACAAGCTCCCTCAATACGTCATAGGTTTATGGTTATACTATAGAAATGCATAGTCTGTGTCGAAGGCAAGACAAGACGTATCTAACCCTCCATCTGGCCCTTGTCCTTTTGGTGGCATCGATGATCCTGTCCAGCAGAGTTGATTGGTTTGTTGGGGTATTTGGATCTTTTTTACTGAGACCCTACTGATAGAATTCCCTTGTTGGAATTGTTGAACGATCTCTCTAGGCTTAGAAAAGCATAAAAAAAAAAAAATATTAATTCACGTAACCGGGATGCATTGTCATAATAATTGGCGCAACCAAACTCGAAGGTAAATATCTGGTCATTATAATGATTGATGTATTTTTTTTTTAAACTTTAGCATATGAATTCGAAGATGTAAACAAATGATATTTAATACAGAGAGGAGAGCTAAAGAAAACCTTCAAGAAAGATTCAAATGTAGAAAGAAGGAAAGGAGTGCATTACTACAAATGCTACATATCTAATCTATTGTTATATATGGACTTGTTTTGTTAGAAAGGTAGTTCAGTCGACATTATCACCGTCATATAACTTGTATTAAGAGAATAGATTAATCACTTTTTAAAACTATCGTGTTTTAGAAAATTTCATTCATTTCCTTTATTATGTGTCTTATGTCTTCTGCTATCACATATTAGAGAAAAAAGACTATTAAATTAGCATTGATGGTTCATAAAAAAATCATCAATGACTAATTTCACTTTGCTGTTGCATATTTCAAAGCTTTTTATATTTCGTTAGAGTAACTTTAACTAGTCACCATTAGAGTTGATAGTTATTATCATTACCAGGATGGATCAATCACCTTCCTCTATCTTTTCTCACATGTGAGTGATCTTCAATCATTTAGTAACTCTTTTAAAATTGTTTCTTGACTTAAACATTTGGGTTTTTACGTGTATTACTACTTAATTGTACCCCATCGCACTTCATTCCATTCTAAGTAGCAAACCCTAAGCCTAAACTTACAAAAACCATCCATTGTAAATTTAATTAATTTGCTCAAACACATCTGATTACATAATATGGTTCTTTGTTAGTGGAATCTAATATGATTTATTGGTTAATGACTGCACATTTATTATTTGTCTTTCTCTTAACAGTAGAAGAAAAGGAACAATATACAAGGAATAAAATTAAGCAAGTTCATAAAAGTTGTCACAAATATACGCATATTCTTTGACACAAAACTTAGGCATTCCCAACATTTGTTTTATCTAGCTATGTTGTTCGAAAGATTAAAAACATTACCAAAATATAAGTTCATATAATAAAAGAAAAGAATTTTTGTTCATATTTTATATGCACTTTCTTTTGTTTGTCAGCGTGATGGTACGCTTTAGGCAAAATTTTCAACTGAAGCAATTATCTTTTTAGACACAATAAATTATTGTATTTATTTAAAATAGAATGAGGAAGGCAAAGAGACTGGGTTTCATTTAAATAAAAATAAAAGTTCCTTACTACCAAAATAACTTGTTTTAAATTAAATTGAGATTTATCCTTGATAAATAATAATAAAAATGGCAACAATATATAGCTGTCTAGTATATTGTCCACAACTTATTAATTTATCTATCTCAGGGTTACAAGGAGTGGCACTATGCCCAATAGAAAATAAAAAGCTACGTGACAACTGTACGAAGGAAAGAAACACCATTCTCACACTCCAAATAGAAAACAAAAAATTCGGTTTATTCCACATGAAAGTTACGTGTAGTTTAAAGACGAAAGTTACAGAAAACAAATTACACAGTGCCACTAATAGCATGTTAACCTACAAACTCCCTAAAGTTTCTCTTCTATTTTTCTTTTAATAATGTATTATATTTTTTTGGGTGTCAAATTATATTTCGTGTTTTAAACAACTCAATCAATTTTTCACTCACAAAATTCATCAAATAGATTGTATAATACAAAAGTTGGAATATTGTAATTATATATATATATATATATATATATATATATATATATTGTAAATATATATATATATATATATATATATATATATATATATATATATATATATATTACTTATAACAAACTTTTCTTAGAGAAATAGTTGCTACTGCAATCAACTCAAATTCAAATTAGATCCACCAAATTTCTCCTTAAAAAAAAAATTCTCTGTAATAGTTTTTATTTAGTGGATATGTTAGAATAGTATTCCCCATCATAGTTGCGGTAAGGGTGGCCTCATCAATCATCAATGTAATGAATATTAGTTTTATAGTGATTTTTTTTTTTTGTCTTATTCTCAAACATTTTACAGTCATTATAAATAATAGAGAAAAATAATAGTAGAAGTTATATTAAAGAGTTGTTTTTTAAAAAAACAGACCATAATATTATTTACACGTGTAAATAACAAGATGACTCGGAGTGCCGCGTATACAAAACAAAGGGGTTGTTGTTACTTTTAGGCCCACACCGACCACATGAATGTGGTGTACACGTGAGAAACCCAACACGCCCACGCATGCACCATCAATATTTTTACCTATTAAGTTATAATAACAAAGAAAGTTGGAATTTCCTATAACCATAAATAAATATGAACAAATTCACCCATCTTAAATAAAACCTCACCCATGAAGAATGAAACAAATATTAAAAGTCATCAAATCTCCAACATTGCATTATTTTATTATTGTTTTGATAAATACTTTAAAAATTACATTAAGATAAGTATTAAAAAAAATACAAAAAAACACTTTTCAACAGAAACAAACGTTTTTTGCACTTGTGTAAATGAGTGATTATTATATATTATTTAAATAATAAAGAAGCAGGAGAGCAGCAACCTCCAACGCTAGCCAACCGGTGTCGGAAGGCAGCATTGCAGATGCGGCGGTGGAAGCTATGCAATGCATCTCAAATCGCATCTTATTCTATTTTATCTTTCATCTCTCATGTATTTCAATTCTTCAAAAACTGAGTGAGACCCAAATCCTTTTCAAACCCAACCATACTTCTCCTACCTTGTACCAAACAAACACACCTGAAACAAACAAAAACCAACGACCACAACAAAAAAACCTACAACAATGCTCCACTTAATCACACCGCCGGAATCCTCCGATTCGTTCCTCCCCGGTGGTCTGTTCCTCCACGGTCACACACTTCCCTCCTCCTTCACTTCCTACCTTCCTCCTCCTCCTCCTTCTTCTTCTTCTGATCCTATAAAAGTATCATGTTTTTGTCGGAAAACATGTCGGAGGGTGGAAGGTGGCGTAGGTGGCGGTGCGTTCTTCTCATTGAGTTTGTCCTTAAATGGAGCCAGTGGGGATCAGAGGTATGGAAAAGAATCGGGTGAAATTCTGGGGCACCATCATAAGAAGGTGGAAGATGTTGATGATGGTTTGAGAGAAGAGAAAGAGAAGGTTGAGATCAATGGATCGGGTGCTGTCAACATGAGTAAACATCTATGGGCTGGTGCTTTTGCTGCCATGGTTTCGAGGTCTTCAAAATCGTTCCTTTAATTTCTACACTGTCACCTCGCGTTTGCTTAATTTCACAGTTTTCTGCAGCTTTGCACTTTTCTTATGTTTTCCCACTGCACGAGTTTGATAGGGTTTTAGTGTAAAATTTGTACTTTTAAGGCAGATAGAAATCAGCAACGCCTTTCTAGCACACTTTTTTGAATGAGAAATTATTTGATGATTTAGATTACCATGTGAACCGAAATTTATGGTTTATAAGAGAGAGTTAATAAGATTTGGTTGTGTGTCACATGGAAATTGCTTACTGTGACTATGGCGGTCTGAGACTATGTAACAATTTCTCCTTTTGGCACATTCTTTCAATAAATTGTAATAAATAAAGATACTGTGCTCGAAGGAATGTGTCACAAAGAGTGTGTCATAAACACTTCTCTTTAACTAATTGTTATAAAAGTCAACAAAATTATCATATAATTTATGGTGGTTTTTTATATGATGACAGTATAAAGACCTTATTATGAATTCTTCGTTCGTCTGTTATTTATACAATGCTAATAAAGAGGGCGTTTTTGTTTTTTGTTTTGAAGCTTTAATGAACTTAAAATCATTATGAACAATGGTATAAGTTTGCTATGTGGCTTATTCTACCAGGACTTTTGTTGCACCTCTCGAGAGACTTAAGTTGGAGTACATAGTTCGTGGTGAACAGAAGAATCTTTTTGAGCTCATTCAGGAAATTGCGACTTCTCAAGGGTTGAGAGGCTTTTGGAAAGGGAATTTTGTGAATATTCTGCGGACAGCACCTTTTAAGGCTATAAATTTTTATGCCTATGATACTTACAAAAATAAGCTGACAAGGATGTTGGGGAATGAAGAATCTACTAACTTAGAGAGATTTGTTGCTGGTGCTGCTTCTGGGATAACAGCTACATTGCTCTGCTTGCCCATGGACACTGTGAGTGGAAATTCAAAATCATGTTGCTTGCATTTGTTCTCTCTAATGCTTGCATTTTGAATTCTGATGCTTTGACGAGTATGATAGGATAGGACTGGTATTACTTTATAGGTACTGTTTAAGTATAGGTACACTTGCTTTCTGTGTGATGCTTTAAAAAAGTATGAAATGATGGGTATGAATTAATGCAGACTATAATTGTTTAGAGCTCTTTACATTGATAAACTATAGGAAATTGTAAGCATGTCCTCTTTGGCCACCAATTCATGCATTCCCATCTTACATTTGATATATATGTTCCTCCATGATGCTTCTTGATTGTAATCACTGTTAAGCATTAAAAACTATGAAGTCTTAATCATTGCTTAAGATTTTGGTTGAATACCAGAAAATTTTCATGGTCTGTTGTCACTTCACTCATTGCCTTCAACATTTGGAGCACTAAAAAAGTCTTTCTCTAGAATTTATGAAGCCTACTCAAACAAACTATTACAACATAGTTAAATTTTTTATTATGTTTTTTTGTGCTTGCGTTCTAAGAATGATTTCTTTCAGATCAGGACGGTAATGGTAGCACCTGGTGGTGAAGCCTTAGGTGGTGTTATTGGTGCCTTCCGCCACATGATAAGAACAGAGGGCTTTTTTTCTCTTTACAAGGGTTTAGTACCCTCCATTATCAGTATGGCACCTTCAGGTGCTGTCTACTATGGTGTTTATGATATCTTAAAGTCAGCATATCTGCATTCACCTGAGGGAAGGAAAAGAATCCAACGCATGAAAGAAGAGGCCCAAGACTTAAATGCACTGGAACAATTGGAATTGGGTCCTATCAGAACTTTATTATATGGTGCTATTGCTGGTTGCTGTTCTGAAGCTGCTACTTACCCCTTTGAAGTTGTAAGGAGACAGCTTCAAATGCAAGTACGGGCAACAAGGTTGAATGCACTGGCAACTTGTGTCAAGATTGTTGAGCAAGGAGGTGTTCCTGCCCTCTATGCAGGACTAATTCCTAGTTTATTGCAGGTATGGTTTCTATTCTTGACTATGATGTTTCGATACTTCAATTTGGTTACGTATCTGTATTCGATACTTTAGGATATTTTATGAATAATTTGTAATTTTTTATATTAACAACTTTAGTACATATGATTTTAATTTGAATTCACACAATAAAAATCATATATTTACCATGTTTTTAAGAATTATTTTATATTTTTTTAATATAGATATATATCGTATCCTGTTATATTTAAAACGAATGGATATCGTTATATCGGATACGTGTCGTATCCGATATACAGATTGTATCCGTATATCATTGATTCTTGATAATATGCTTTGATCCATGAAAACTCTTCTTTAAATTTCAGTAAACAAGTAAAATGAGTCTATGATAATTTTTAGTGAACTTATACTTCATAAAAATTTCAGCATATGCCCAGTCCATGAAATTTTGTTTTTGATCAATGCCTTGAGTGAAATGGCCAGGCATGAACAATGTTTAGTTTCAGTGAAAGATCAAATATATATCTAGCTTTAGTTCACTGAAACTAAACATTGTTCATGCTATAAGCAACAAATTATTTTACCTGTATTAACCTTGTGTAGATTGGATTAATTGTTCCAAACCTTCCTAAAGTTCAGAGGATGGACTTGTATTGTACCCAACTTCTCTATTCTTTTAGTTTCAGCAAATTTTGAGAGCTGGTTTTCATCTTAGTCTTTTTATGACAAGTTCTTAATACTACTGCCAATCCTTTCATTGATGTTTTAATATGTTGTTTTTGATTTTGTGACTTTTCAGGTGTTACCATCAGCTGCTATTAGTTATTTTGTTTACGAGTTCATGAAGGTAGTTCTCAAAGTAGAGTCAACATAGATGATTAGGCCAGCGATACTAAAGCTAGATATATATTTGATCTTTGAAAAAATGGGAATTTTCTGTTTATTTTCTTAGTCTGTCACCCCTGTTTTTGCTGGGTGTTGGAATGTTGCTGTATGTGAGAAGAATCAAGGGTGTCTCGTAGAACTAATTAATTATGTTTTTCTTTTGGATCTCTTACTGATCTTATGTTGTTTACTTAATAATAATCCAAAGAAAGAAAAATAATGAAAATTGCCTTCTCTTGAAATGTAGGTATTGTCTCTAATGTTTTTTCTGATTATTAAAATATTACTTGTAACATTTTTCCCAATTCATTGACCTGCAATCTTGTGCTGTTACTCAATGTTGGATCAATATTTCTGAAAAGCATAATAGTAACTTCAACCTTTAGTAATCTATGATTTATTATTCTTAAACTTTTCATGTCATTTAGAAACTCAGTTGAAGTATTCCTTTCATCTCCATGAGATGATAATAACATGACATTATTTATAGATTCAACAGTTTCTAAAGTAAAATCCAGCATTGTCATGTCTTTTTAAAATTTAAAATTCATGATGGTTTGGAAAAATTTGGGATAAAAGAAATAAATCAGAGCATTTAAATGTTACTTTTTTCTCCATTTCATTAAACTCAAATTTGTCATCTCTTATCTTAAGGATTCATTCTACTCACTGTTTCTGTGTCATCAACATTTTCTTACGATGTATTGGAACCTAATCTTATGATGCTTAACTACCTTAATTGATTGTTACTGAAACTATGTCATGCTTTTTTTTTCGAAACTTCCAATATTTTCCTAAAATCTTCACCTAAAGACTACCATTTTTTTCTCCAAGCATCCATAGTTTGGTTATTATAAACAAGTTTTTGTTGAAGAATTGACAAGTCAATAAAGAAGAATGGATAACAATCGATACTTTTTTTTTTTTTTATCGTACTTCAATTCATCAACCAAGAACCTATTTTTAAATTCATAAAAGTAAAAATTTGAAAATACGATTAGAAATGTAAGTATGAACAAAAATAAGAAAATTAAGGAACATATAGGAAATAATGCTCATAAAATCATTTTAAAATTTGAGTAAAAAAATGTTTCAATTTTTTATATGCTCATTGTATTGTGTCTCCATGTGAATCTTTTTAAAAAACCCATCAAAATAACGAATATAACATTGAACTAAAATCTTTAAAGGATTTCCCATTCACCAAATTTGTTCTATTTAATTAATCAAAAATTCATCAATTCATCATCACAATTTGAGGTACTATAATGAGCAAAAATACTCGATATTTCCAATATAGTATATATGAACTATATGATTAACCGCATGACAATAGAAAAAAAAATAGTATCTTTTCGAAGAAAATTCAATGTATTTATTGTTTTACATAAAAGTCTGAACACAACAGTGTCCAAACCATAGAAGAGGCTCTAAGTAAGAACAATCTTCTTAGTTGATTTTCAGGAGTGAACTCATTTACTTCAATTATTATGATAATAACTCTTTCTCATCCTTTACAAGTACCAAAACAATGAATTTGGTTTTTCTGGTGGATTTTTTTTTATTATTGTATATACTGATCATCACTAATTTTAACTTTCTAAAACATATTAACAAAATATTTAAAATATTAACACAATATTTTTTTAATATTCAGTAGAGGACAATAATAAAAAAAAATAGTAAAAAATTTGGACTCCAAAACAATGTATTTCTCTTTATAAGATTATTATCTAACTCCACTAACTATCTTAATATTAATATGCGAAAAATAGTTTGCGTAACTGAGTTCTATGAATATTATCAGTTAATATTAGTAGTAACTAAACTTTTTATAAAGAATAATTGTCCTAGACTCAAATATTGGAAAAATAATTTTCATTTGAAACAAGTCCTATGAATAGTAAGTATTAATCGAAACTATAAAACAGAAGAAGTGGACAACAAAAAGTGTTATAAAGACAAACCCATGATAACGAAAGTGTGATGACTAATTATTCTCCATAATTATCCTCTTTCTCAACCCTGCATAATTTATAGATGAAAAAATAAATAAATGACAATTAGTTTACGGCAACTATAAGAATATAGTTTCGTTAAATAAGTAAATATATTCAAATAATATTACCAAATTATACATGACCCATCTATTTACGTGAAAATGGTTTTAGTTTTATTTTATATATTATAGTCATTTGCTACACTTACTTCGGAATAAAATCACACAATTCAAAATACACCATGTTTTAAGGAAAAAAGAGAAACACATTCTCTTAAATTTATGCAATAAATAATAATGCATTTATATATAAATATAAATATAATACATTTGGAGAATTTGCCATTCCCTCACGTTTCTTCTTCTACTTCTCTTGTCAATATTTATGATGAACACACCTTGTATGGATTCTTTTGAATTTACTTATTATTGAGTTATTCATTTATTTATTATATTTCTCTTCTTATTTTGTCTAAAGCACTATATTTGTACACATTAGACAACATATAATATAATCTGGTGAGTACATAATATATTAAGTTCCATAATATTTATTTTTAAATTAAATAAATATTAAATAACTGATAAAATTACTCTGTAAAGTGAGTTGGACCATGCTTCAAAAATGGCCCACCTTTATCAGTTTCTCAAAATCTGAGGTTACACAGACCAACCTGTCATCCCATTCGTCTTTAAAATAAAATATTAATTCAAAATTTATTTTTTTTAAGAGAATTCAAAATCTAAATTAGTTTTTTCAAATATGTAATTTTGGAGATTTTAATGTTGTTAAATAAAAATGTGTTATTATTATATTTCTCTATTTTCTCAATGGTTTTAACTGAGAAAAAACTATTCTTTTGTCTGAGAATAATAATATGGTATGTTGGTGAAGAGACAGGACAATGACGTCATACAGTGACCGAGTTTGAGCCAAGAAAAAGATGTGAGAAGAAGGTGCGGCGAAGAAAAGATAAGCCAAGTTTCAGTCAAAGTAGAATCGCTTTTGCGGTTTTGACTTAAACAATTTTTTTTTCTCTCTTTCATTTTCTTCTCTTCTATTCGCTGCGATGCAATGCAACACAACACAATAACGCTTTCACAGTCCAAAGACTTCCCGCGTTGAAAACTTTTCTTTTTTCGTTCATTGGCCACACCCTCTGAACACCCGTTACACTCTCTCTCCGCGTTAAAATTCATTGTGGAACTTTCCCAGTTATTACAATTTATTATACATACATCACAATACACTACCATCTTTTCCTTTTGCTTCTCTTAGATTTAGGAAAAAAGGGACTTCTCCTACCTCTTCTTTACCTTACTGGTCCTAACAAAATTGAAGCTTTGAGCTCAGCTTCTCACTTTCATGGCTGAGGCCAGACACTACGTTCCCCCCTCTCAATTGGGTCAGCTTTTCTTCGCTTTGATTCCCCTTTTATTGCTTGACATTCGCATGCTTCAAACTCTGAAGAAAGAAACCCTTTTTAGAAGTACCCATGATAGTGAAGCATTGAAATGCTATCCCTTTATCGTTGTTATCTATTGATGCTGACTCTGTTTTTGAATTTCTATGTTTCTTTATGGGCATAGATATCAAGCAAATTATCGTGGAAGCACAGCATCGATGGCTGCGTCCGGCTGAAATTTGCGCAATTCTCAGCAACTATAAGAAGTTCCGAATTGCTCCAGAGCCTGCTCATATGCCACCAAGTATGGTTTCTTTTCTGCCATGAAGTTGTCTTAGTTACTTAGTAGCTTGATAAGGAGAAACGGATTTGTAAAATTGTGTTTGTTTTTCTATTTAAGGGGAAGGTGGAGGTTTAGGATTTTAATCTTTTAGAAGTTTATATCTTATGGGTACTGGGACATGCCTGAAAACTTCACAAAATTATGCCCAACATCACATCCATGTTTCAATAAACTTCTCTGCATGTATGCCCTTGTAGGAGAAGAAAGTAAAAAGGTGAAATTGAAATTCTGCAACTCATGTACATAACTTCTATAGAAGTTCTGGTATATGATTTCTCTAAAAATACATAAGTTAATTTTACCTTATGAGAGAAGCTCAATTCATTTATAGAGAAGTTTATTTAAATGGAACCTAATTGTAATAATGCTCATCGTTAGGTCTTATCGTATTTCTTCCTTGGCGTTAGGTGGTTCACTTTTCTTATTTGATCGGAAGGTGCTGAGATACTTCAGAAAGGATGGCCACAACTGGAGGAAGAAAAAAGATGGAAAAACAGTAAGAGAAGCACATGAGAGACTAAAGGTAAAAATATTCTGTGTCAAAGGTTTAGAGTCTTTAGGTAGTAGAATGTAATGAGAGAGCCTTTCTTCTTTATATATTGTTGCACTGAATGAGGCATAATATGATTCTCTCAGGCTGGAAGTGTGGATGTGTTGCACTGTTACTATGCTCATGGAGAAGAAGATGAGAATTTTCAGAGACGTACATATTGGCTGCTTGAAGAGTAAGCGTTTATGTATAATGTTTTCGAAGTTTACTCCAAAAATTTCCCTCTTGATTTGTCTTCTTTTGCCTGATTCTGCTCTTTGCATTCATTCTGCTCACTTCCAATTCCTACAATTCTACGTTCTCATTCTCCATCTCATATTAGGTAGTATCCAGAAAGAAGGAACATTTGCTTTTAATGTGTTTGTTCTTGCTCGAGGATGGTATGCTTTACCTAGAACTAATTATATAGAACCTGTGCATAATTTACGGTTTCTAGAAATTGGTCATTTATTTTCTATGGTTTTTGTCTATGGAATGGTCTCCCCTTCTCACCCTTTTTTATTCAACCTTGTTGCAGGGAACTCTCTAACATTGTTCTAGTTCATTATCGACAAGTGAAGGTAACAGGTTAAGATTTTATTAGTATTTTTTTCCTAGTTGTTATTTGATAATAGCTCAAGAGGAATAGCTTACTTCTACATTTACAGTGCAATTAAAAGAATAACGAACTAGTAAAATATAATTGGGTTGCTGAATTATGTATGAAGTAGGAAAGTAAAACATGGCAATTCCATCATAACTTCAGCATTATCTAACTAGATTTTCCTAAAAAAAGCTGCCAGTGTTTTCTTAATTTGCTCTGACAAATTTCAGCATTATACGATTTTTAGGAGTGTAATGGAATAATCGTGATATGATATGTCTTCCCATCTATGAATAATTTCATTTTGGTCATTCATTCCTTTCACTCATCTGTCTTGTTCAAAATAATTAGGGAGCCAAGGCAAATTATACGTGTGCTAAAGAAAATGAAGAATCTCTTCCTTGTGCTCAACACACTGACAAAATTATGCTCAAAGCAGAGATGGACTCTTCTTTTTCGTCCACACCTCATCCAAACAGTTACCAGGTTCCTTCACAAACTATGGATACAAGCATGAACAGTGCCCAAGTATCAGAATATGAGGAAGCTGAATCTGGTACTTCTTTTGCTGTACATTAATTAAAATGTCCTGTTTTCAGTTTTTCATATCTAGATGACATTTTGAATAACCTTTTTTATGCCTTTGTCACTTTTTCTTGTGTATTAAATTTTTTTAAATTGATGTAATTTTTACAGCATTCAATAGCCATGCAAGTTCTGAGTTTTATTCTTTCCTGGAGTTACAACGCCCTGTGGAGCAGATTATAGATCAACCTGCTGATTCTTATTCTCCTCACCCACACATAAGTAAGTTTCTTCATTTTAAATTGTTAGTTTAACTTTTATGCTTTGTCACTATAAATTTACACCATACCGCAGTCTTACATTCATATCATTTGAAGAGTATAGCTTTTGAGGTAATTACAGGAATCAGACTTCTTAAAATCAAATACTTTGTGTAATATTTTTATACATACTGACCTTTTTGATCAGGAAAGTCCATACTAACATGAGTTTTACTATTGAAATTGGGACAGATGAGCAAAAGAAGTTACCCGTCAGTGCTGAGGTGAATTACATCTCACTCACTCAAGACAGAAAAATCGTAGACATTCATAATGGTGGATTGATATATGAATCCCCAAAACCCCTGGGATTTTCCTCATGGGAAGATATCTTAGAAAATAATGGAGGAAGTCGACACATGCCTTTTCAGCCTTTATTTCCTGAAATGCAACCTGATGACATGGCAGTCAGTAGCAATTTTTGTCAAGGATATGACATAATGGTGCCACATTTGGCCACCAGCATGGCTAAGCTGCATGACAATGGAAGTCTCATACAAGCTGAAGGAAGTTGGCAGGTATTGTGTACTGGTACTATTGGTACTTCATTTGCATGGAGCACTTTTTGCAATATTTTTATGTCGCATGATAATATTTAGCTGTAAAAGTATGCAGCCTGTGTAATCTGTTTTGAGGAGCTTTGACAGGGTATTATATCTTTTTGTCAAAAGTCAAAAGACTTGATGTTGGTATGATGCTGCATATTTTGTTGATTTTGTAATTACCTGTTTCATGTTTCTGTGGAAAAAGTATATAATCAAGCACTGATTTTGCCTTTTGTGACCGATAACATGTTACTTAACTTTTATTTCTTTCCTTTAAACTCATTTAATTGATTAAATTCTAATCATCTCTGTTAACAGGGATATAGTGTTGATTCTTTACGCGTGTCCAGTTGGCCTATAGACAATGTCCATTCAAGCTCAGCATGTGAGGCTAGTTGTAGCAACTGTGAGCATGAAGTTAATGAAGTTGATATTCAGGAATCCTTGGAACAGTCTCTTCTCCATCAACACAAACAAAACAAGGTTCTAATGCTAAATGATCCTCAAGAGATGCTTCTGAATACAAAAGAAAAACTAAAATCAGATTTTGAGGCCAGTAGAACCCTGGATGGAATAGAAGACACACCTTTCACTTTTAAAAGGACTCCGTTAGACGAATCCCCAGCAGAAGAGGGTCTGAAGAAGCTTGACAGTTTTAACCAATGGATGAGTAAAGAGCTTGGAGATGTAGAAGAATCAAATAAACCATCTACTTCTGGTGCTTATTGGGATACAGTTGAAAGTGAAAGTGAAGTTGGCAGCACAACTATTCCTTCCCAAGGGCACCTGGACACCTATGTATTGGATCCATCTGTTTCCAATGAGCAGCTTTTTAGCATTATTGACTATTCCCCAAGCTGGGCATTTGAAGGGTCAGAAGTTAAGGTATTCCCTTTAGATATGCTCATTGAATTGCTGTAGTTGCCTTTTTACTCATCTGTCAGTTATATTCTGATTATTTATATTTTCACTTGTGAAAAACAAAATGTATAGATTATCATTTCTGGACGATTCTTAAGAAGCCAACAAGAAGCAGAACAATGTAAATGGTCATGCATGTTTGGTGAGGTAGAAGTGCCTGCAGTGATACTTGCAAAAGATGTTCTTTGCTGTCATACTCCTCCACACAAGGCTGGGAGGGTACCTTTCTATGTAACTTGTTCCAATAGGTTAGCATGCAGTGAAGTGCGAGAATTTGATTTCCAGGTCAACTGTACTCAAGAAATCAACACTGCAGCTGAGGATAGAGCCAGCATTTTTCTTACTCTTAGTAGACGATTTGGAGAACTGTTATCCCTGGGGCATGCCCTTCCTCAGAATTCAGATTCAATCAGTGAAAATGAGAAATCTCAACTGAGAACTAAAATCAGTTCTTTGCTAAGGGGGGAGGATGATGTTTGGGACAAGCTACTGGAACTTACTCAAGAGAAAGATTTTTCTCCAGAAGATTTGCAGGAGCAGCTGCTTCAAAATCTTCTAAAAGATAAGTTGCACGCATGGCTCCTTCAGAAAATTACAGAAGATGGGAAAGGCCCCAATGTATTGGATGAGGGTGGACAAGGTGTGCTTCATTTTGCTGCTGCTCTTGGCTACGATTGGGCCCTAGAACCCACAGTAGTTGCTGGTGTCAATGTGAACTTTCGTGACGTAAATGGATGGACTGCTCTTCACTGGGCAGCATTTTATGGCAGGTGAGAACCTCAGTGCTTGCAGTATGAAGCACATTTGGTAAAAATCGAATTTTTAGTTTACCGTATTAATCTAGCACGACTTACCTTACACTAACTTAATAAAATGGCTTACTGATACTAATTGCAGCTTTGCAAGTATGATTGTACATGAGAGAATAGATTAGTGCCAAGAGAAAATATGTGAAATGGACCTAAAAGAAGTTCAAATGCTAACTTGTTGATACTAAATATCATAGGGTTGAAGGATGAAGTGCCATTAATAATGAAATGAATAAACTATAGGAAAAATCTACTGAAAAACCCTATGATATACTATGCTTGGAAGAACCTTTTGTTATGAATGAGAGAACATCTATGATAAAATTGTTAATGCTTTGAATTTTATTTTCATTTTCTTGTGCCTTACTTTATCAGGGAGCGCACAGTTGCTTTCCTCATATCTCTTGGCGCAGCACCTGGATTGCTGACTGATCCATGTCCAGAACATCCTTCTGGTAGAACACCAGCTGATCTAGCTTCTACAAATGGGCATAAAGGAATTGCAGGGTATCTCGCAGAATCTTCACTTAGTGCACAACTCACTACTCTTGATTTGAACAAGGATGTGGGAGAAAATTCTGGAACCAAAGTGGTCCAAAGAACCCAAAACATTGCTCAAGTTAATGATCTTGATGGTCCATCATATGAACAGTCGCTGAAAGATTCATTGGCTGCAGTGTGCAATGCCACCCAAGCTGCGGCTCGGATTCATCAAGTCTTCAGAATGCAATCATTCCAGAGAAAGCAACTGAAGGAATTTGGTGATGACAAATTTGGAATATCTGATGAACGTGCTCTTTCACTTGTAAAAATGAATGGGAAATCACACAAGTCAGGATCACGCGATGAGCCGGTCCATGCTGCTGCAATACGTATCCAGAACAAATTCCGCGGTTGGAAGGGCAGAAAAGAATTTTTGATGATTCGACAACGTATAGTAAAAATTCAGGTACATTTGTGTGTAATGTGTGCAAATGAATGGAATTTATTATGAGTTTGATTTTATTGTCCTTGTGGCTCCTTTTAGTTGGATCCAATTTACAAGGTGTCTATTTCCGTGGTTATAGGCTCATGTGAGAGGACACCAGGTTAGGAAAAATTGTGGAAAGATAATTTGGTCTGTTGGGATATTGGAGAAGGTTATTTTGCGTTGGCGTCGAAAAGGTAGTGGCTTGCGAGGATTTAAATCAGAGGCCAATTCTGAGGTAACTATGATACAAGATGTAACTTCCCCTGAGGATGACTATGATGTCTTAAAAGAAGGCAGGAAGCAAACAGAGCAAAGATTGCAGAAAGCCCTAGCCAGGGTGAAGTCAATGATTCAGTATCCAGAAGCAAGGGACCAATACCATAGGGTGTTGAATGTAGTGACTGAGATCCAAGAAAATCAGGTATTTTACCCCTTTTCTCTCAATCGCTAATTTTAATATTTCTCCCTTCTCAAGAATAACATTAACGTAATTTTAGTTGTTCACAATATTTTAGTGAATTAATATTCATATGATGTGGACACTGAGTTTACAAGTAGACTATCGAGTATGATAACACTGAACCCCATAGAATATTGACATCATGCGCAGACTGATTGTATATCTTTTGCAGGTAAAGCATGATAGCAATTGTAACAATTCAGAAGAAATGAGAGACTTCAATAACCTCACTGATCTTGAAGCACTGTTGGACGAAGATATTTTCATGCCTACAGCAACTTAGAAGTTAGATTTCATCGTCAGTTGTGTGGCTTATAATGTAACAGCACAGTTAGGTCATGAACTGTCTTATGTTCATCGCTATAGTAATATTAAATCTAATTCTTTTTAAAGTATCACTTGCTAACATTGAAAGAAAAATGTCTAACCAATAAAACCAACCTTAGAACTATGGAAAAGACAATCCTTTTCTCTCTATTTAAAAATTAAAAATAATGGAAAAGTAGATAGGGGAAGAAAAGTGTGTATTAATTCTACTATAGTCAAGTTACGGGTAAAAATATCTCAATGTACACAACTAAAATATTTCCGTTGTAGATAGAACTGCAAAAGAGACGAGATTGTACAGTTAAATACGTATTGAGATGCCTTTACAAAAGTTTTATTTTAAATATGTATACTTTAATCGACCAAAAGTTATCTGTAGGTGGATATTATAAAAATTAAGTTACGCTTTATAATTATTAATTCAATATCAATGCACAAACTTCATTCACTAAAATAATCTGGTTAAATTTCAAAATGAAAGTATGAAGCTAATTTTTCAATGCATGCTTAACTGTCAGGAGGAGAAAAGGTTGTCCCTAACAGTTAGTTAATGTCCAACATCCGCGTTAAAGGGATGCACAAAAATAGTTTTTATTCGGAATAGTGGACAATTCCAATAATTATGAATTTACATACACGATTTATGTTGACTAGACCTCGGAAAAAAAGCCTGCCTACGACCTAGGAGTTGGTCAAACAAACAATACAAAATATAATCTAGCACGAGTTAGGATCAATTTTCATTTGTTTCTAATGTTGGTTGAGCGTTTGCAACCATGAATACACATCGTTGGTGAAATTTTCACCCGATATATATACTGTTCTTATTGTGAGAAAGAGTAAAAAGAAAAAGGACAGTGCTAACACTATCCACTGTACATGGCAACCACCTAAGTATAAATTTTCACAACCCGAATCCTCTGGGGGATGTTGAATAAAGGGAAAACGGTAGAAAGGGAAAATAAATATGGAAACCTGGTGAAAAGAAGAAGTCCAAATGATTACAGAAGAGTTGTAGAACTCCTCCATCTAATTCCTGTTACCAGAGCCAAGGCTCTCATAGAACAAAATGTACCCATGATCTGTATTACTTGAATATTCCTGTGATGATCCAAAGAACGTCTGCACAGCAGATTCGTCAATCATCTCTACATTTTCGTCATCAAAAAATAACCAGTGGTTATGGCTTTTCACAAGGCTCACATAATGCCCATGGTTGGGCCCACTCCCAACATGGACAACTACCGCAAATAGAGAATACTCTATATCTGCATCTTCAACAGTGTTACTTAGCTTCAGCTCCAGGGGAAAAACAACCCGATATGACAGCTTCTTGTAGCGACCAAGCTGCTCCATGTACTTAAAACGCTTAAGATGGATGACCAAGATGTGAGGTGGTTTCTTTATCTTCATCCTCTTCTGAGCTTCTTGCAAACTAATACAATAAAAAATATTACATCTCGGTACGGACATGGAACACAAGAAACAGACTGCACACATATTTCACTCACTAAACTGACGACGACAAATCTCACTCAAATAACAGGTAGAGAAAACTGTCAATGAATGGAGAAGTGAACATAGCATGGTTTTCTTTTTTAAAATTGTAGTATTGGTCCATAAACATGAATTGCATTTTTTTTTTTATAAAAAGGAGATGAAAATTCCCATAAAATAAGGTATTTAAGTTTTTCGAGATGTGTTTGGTGTTTGATCACAAACTATTTCACTCCAGTTACAAAAGGTAGAAGATGCACTCTAGAAACTTGAGGAAAAACTGTTGGAAATGATCTTGATCCAAAAGATTTTCTCAAAATTTCGTTTTCAACATAAGAAATGACATGACAAATCCACACAGACAATTAAATCTAGTGGGACAAGACTCGATTGCTGTTGTTCTTACTAGATAAACAAGCAGCAGATTAGTTCAGCTATGCACATGATTCAAAACGGCTGAACAGGTAACTACAGAAACAAATTGTGCCAAAAAGCCATATACCTGCAGCATTTGTCACAAAAGAATTTGTCTTCAGCGTTCAGTGTCTCAGTGGAACTGAAATTTTTCAAACAGCTTGTAATTGAGCTGTTCTGCTCAATATCAAGACTCAAGTCTAAAAATGTTTCATCTCGAGCTGTCACTGTTTCACATTGCAAGCACCTTGTCTCATTGGTGAGTATTCCCTGGTCAGACCAAGTTACAACAATAAAATTCCAAAAAAATACATTGTACCACTAGAGTGCAGGGGAAGATCAACCACACCCTCTCCCCACAATAAAAATAAATAAAGTACCAGTGAAAATACTATTTTGCATATTGTTTAGTAATAAAGTTCATCTATATTAAATTAATAGTGTAATAGAATCTGCGAAAATGCACAGGTTTCCATTATAATTTACATAAAAGCCAATATGAATGGATTATCCATAAATTTAAGAAAAAGCTAAACTAGCAAACAACAATTCAGGTGCACTTTAAAAGAGATGCTAATTGACTGATTAAATAGAAAGTTAGCTATCTATGGTCCCCTCTCATGCAGCAGGAAACATACAAAAAAATGTAAAAAAATTGACAAAGCAAGTCACCTGAAAATTTTTGTGTACCCAAGTAACTAATGGCTCTTTGTGAACACCATTAGCTTGACCATTCTTGGGGCCATTAACAGCCTTTTCGGAAGGTGGTGAGGTCTCCTGATCAGCAGCTTTTACAGCTTGACTCTCTTTCTCAAGAATGTCAACAAGTTCATTCAGCAAAAAGTTCAAGAATTCATGGGCATCCTACCATAAAAAGAAGATCCACAATAAAAATGTTGTCTACTAAAAAACTTTAACGAGAGCCCTTATGCAACCAATGAAGCAGAGTTTAACAGATAATAGCAATCAAGAAATAACAAATACACTTATACAGCACATGAGTTTGGTAACATTTATAATGAACAACCTCATTCAAAAATAACAAATTGTCATTGTACAAACTCAGTTAAAGGCATTTCCAAAGATGAACACTGAACATGAGTCACAAGATAATTTACTCAAAAGAGAAGGGGGAAAAACTAATAAGACAATGCACCATTTATATATCACTGATACACAGGAAAAGCATGATTAGACATAATAAAGTAACGATACAATATGCCAGAGTCAAAATAGTTGTTGCCAAAGTAATGGTATTATATGCTTCTGTTAGATGATATAATATTGTGTTTAATAGTTGGGCTCAGCCCATTATGTATTTCTGGGATTTGGCCCATTATCAATATAAATAAACTGTCCTTTGTGTAGGGTTTACACAAGGGAGATTAATCCCAAAACCCTATTTCATCTTATTTTACATGGTATCTAGAGCTTAGGTTAGTTTACTACAGCCACCGTCCCGCCGCCGCTCATTGCCGCCGCTTCTGCCGTCGTTTAGGGTTTAGGGTACAAATTCCAGTTCATGTATATAAAAAAGGCCCAAAAATGTACAAGCAACATGACCATTTCAAATTAATTTTATTACAAACAGTTCAAAAGAATTTCCTGTTTATAAAAAGATGTTCATACCGAGTTCAAGCGTACAAATTGTAAACAAGAAAATTTGGTCCACCAACATGACAACTGACAATATATCTCAAAACAAGGCCAGTGTAAATCTTGAATACATACTGTAGCATCTCTAGCTAGGATTCATGTTTAAATAAGCTGCATCTTATAGGAAAGGGCATGTGCCTAAGAGGCCCATAAGCATAACATACTTTCATAAGCAGGGAGAATAATAAAAACATAGCAAACTTTGTTTGTGAGCATGATAAAAATTAACCTGCTTATTGTAATATAAACATTACAGCCAAAATAAATTTACAGGTTTTCTAGAATAATTGCCTTTCTGCACTCATTCTTGACAGTTTAAACACATACCTGGTGCATATAGCTACGGAAGAGTTCGTTCTGTTTTTTCAGCCTCTGTACAAATCGTTTGGGAGCAACAACACCAGTCTTTTTCTTCTGGGAACTTATCTACACCAAAAGAAATAAATACGTTACATTTACAACCAGGAGACAAATGAATAGGCATGCAAATGCCACTAAAATTAAATGGATATTTGATTCACAAAAATAACTGGAAAATATTATTCAGGATATACAAAATGAAGATACTTACTAAAAGCACACTACAAATATCAAGCAAGTTCTTGAGCATCATAAGAGATGGGGTGTAAGTGCCCATTAAATAGACATGTAAATGACTATTAAATAGACATTTGAGGCAATGAATTAGACAAAAATGCAAGATATACACGATGGAAGTACTAAAAAAAGCACACTGAAATAGCGCAGAGTCATTTCTCATGCACACATAATACATATACTCAAGAATACATCGACACAGATTTAGGCAAGCATCATATTAAATAGACCAATTTCACATAACTTGAAGGCAAGGAGGAAGGGGGGAAACAAGTAAAAAATAGGACAAACCTACATAAAACACATTGCAGACAAGATAAAACAATTTCTCAGATAAGAAGATACTTAATGTAAAATTTAGATAATCCATGTCAATTCCATATTTCTCAGAAAAAGAGCAACAGGAAAGAATACAAAAGTTAAAAATAAAAATGTCAGCTACATATATATATATATATATATATATATATATATATATATATATATATATATATATATATATATATATTAGACATTATAGGTAGGTAGTCCTGTTTGATAAACTTCAACTGATCAATATAATAAAAATCCACAGTATGCTTTGCAAGGAAGAACTGAAACTGAACTGAACCATAAAATAAACATATATGCATATTTGTATGTTACAAACACAAATTTCATCAGCATTGCAAAAATCCTTCAACATAATGGTTAAGAAAATGAAATCTATAAAGAACAGCAAGAGCTTAAATAAGATCATGGAAAGAACATTTTACAGTACATGGAAAGAACATTTTACATTCATCCAAGTTTTCTCAGATCTGTCTATTGAATGGTCAATGTCATTTGGTAGCCAATGTTACTAGAGAAAGCACAGTCACAAATCCAAAAATAAAGATGACAAGATCCACAAGGAGGTATCAAAGAAAAAAAAATGTACTTTGATTCATATGATCAAATAAATGAAGAATCGAACAAATCTAGGAAATCAAGAGCTCCTTCTATTAAAGTCCATGCCAAGCAATACAACCACTATTAGTGAAGGCGGTACAACTTTCAAATGGTGAATAACCCTTGACCAACCAAATCTAAACAAGCTCGGGGGACATCAAGTATGTAATGCCAAAAAATTCCAAACTACGGACTGATTACCTGTGAAAACAAATCCGCCAAGCACGTCAAAAGATTTTCTTCCCCATCCAGTATGCTTCTGTTATTTCCATAATACTCCAGTAATTGTTCGCGAAAAGGAACACAAAAGTATAGTGCCTGTACAAGGAGGCAAAACAAGAAACTTGTTAGCAAAAGAACCCTAAAAAACATGGCGAAAAATAGCAAACCGACAATCTTGAAGTAAGTTCTCCAGACACTTCAAGTGCCCTTACTGATATTTTTTAGATGGCAAACACAACGAGTGCAACCAGCCAACAATTTTTAAATTGACGTTTACGCCAAAAGAAACGCTGATGATACAATTGAATGAAGCGTACAAAAGATTGAACAACATATCCAACTTTTAATTTTAACAAAACTATGAATTATAACAAAAATCCAGCACTTGAAGAGTCCACTGAACAGATCAACGGAGCGTGCAAAACACTGATATGCCTTAAAGCACTAAATTATTTGGACAATACACTCGAAATTGCAACAAAAACAACTCTAATAGAATAGAGAATTCACCACTAGAAACCAGAACAAAAAGCAAAGATGCAGTAAATATTAGAGTATCGATGGAACACGAAAAAAATAGAACTAAAAGGAAAAATCGTAAATCGGATTGAAGACCTGCAAGACGCTGTTGCAGTAACAAGTGTTGCCGAAATTCTCAAGGCCGAAGTAACGTTCTCCTTCGGGGAATTGGTCGCCAAGAGCCTTCTCAAGCTTGGAGCCCGCAGCACCCATGACCGCGTCAACCGATCAGAAACTCAGATTGCTATGCGATTCAACTCGGTGATTCGCACCATGAAATGCTGAATGACCGTTTGGATCGCTAGGGTTTGTCGCAGAAAGAACCTCTTTCTGGTGTCAGGTTTTCTCTATAGATATGATAGCAAGAAATGAAACAAGGGTTTCCCGTGAGAGAGAAACAAAACGAAGAAGGACGAAAATGCAGATGAAAATTTAAGGAGGAATTGAGGAAAATTTAATAAAGAAATAACAGATTTGTTCTAACATTATATGTCTCAGTATCTTTGACAAAAGAAAACTAGATTTTCGTGTAATTCAAATTTATCTCAAACATCTCAATTCAAAGAAAAGTCAATAAATATAAGAGTATGGTTAAAGAAAAATAAACACACAAACTATTACTTATTTATTTGAGGTAAAAGTTTTGATGATAATTAATTAATTTGTAAATATCCCACATGTTATGTATAAATTTCGTAAGAAGATTTAAGAGAATGGTAATTTATTAATACAAGAATAAACTTTATGTTTGGTTCTTAAAAATATATTTAAATGACATGTTTAATAGACACTTTTTTTTTTGTTTATGAACTTTATTTTATACAGTAACACTTCTTGAATATTCTTGAATATCTATTGTTTTTAATGAAAAAATTTGCTTCAAAAATATTATAATAAAAACATATGTACAAGCTCAAACACGTGAGTGAAATGCCTTTCAGAGAAACAAAATTACAGAAAAGTTTGTGCTTAATAATCAATTTTATTTATTATAAATTATTTTGAACATTCGAGTAATGTGCACCATTCTTGGAGAAATTTCATTCATAAGAAAACAAATCGAAAAGAAGAAAAGCCATAAAATAAAAACAAAACTCGTATAAAAAGGAAGCCTTAAGAAATATGATAAAAAAATATTGCACACCATTAAACTTGGTGGAGTTTATTTTAAACTATACTGACTTGAAGTGTTATAAGAAAGAAAAAAATAAAAATGAGTTAAAATGGACTTTTAAATTATGTGATAATTTTGTATTTATGATATCATTTTCTTTTAAAACTAGACATACGCGTATCTTCAAGAAATTTTGGGATGTTATGATTATTGTTTACTCACTTCCTTTATAGTGTCTGTGTCATACTTTTATCTTAAAAATAACCTAAATAAATTATGCAAGAAAATTGTTTATAAATTGTATTCAAGATTAACTCTAGATAGAGTAAAAGTACCAAAACAAGTAATTAATAAATGGTTAAAGCATACAAGTGGTTTAAGACTTTCTTTTTCTCCACAGACGATATTAATCTCGTACAGTAACATATTACTAACATAATGGTCATTTAAACTTCGTATTGATCTTTGTACTTTTTCTCATAATTTTTATTTTTTTTAACTTTAACCTGATTTTGATATTATATTTCTTTGACAATTTTTTATTTATTTTCTGAATTGAAAACTTCATTTACAAATAAAACTCTATTAATGTTGTTTTAAATCTTTTTGTCTAGGTTTTGATAAGAAAATGAGACTGTTTTTTTTTTATTTAAATTTTGTAGTGATTATTTACATAATAACATGTTCACCATGTTTTAATCACAATTATACGTAATAATGGAATATGTTTACATAAATCCATGAAAAGAAAATAAAAATAGACAATTATTAATAGGATATCAAAAAATGAGAAGAAATTATTTAAGAGATTGAGAATCGTTGTAGAACTGTATGTTAATAAGGTAAATTATATGTAGATAATCGATTGTCAGACTTTAGGATGTCAATCTATTGAAACCTAGTCAAATTTTACGAAGGTCGAGAAACGAAGATTTATAGCACATAGAAATACAATGATGGTATTTGTGAAGGTCATTGTTGCTTTCAAAAGTGGTTTGGATATTGTCTTGCATCTACTACGCTTCAATAGTTGTAAACCAAAGAGAATTATATATTATACAAAGATGTTTGACCAAGTGCTTCTTTACAAGATAGATGGCATAAGACGAGCATGCAATTGTTGGGAAGCCACTTGAGCTTATTTCATCAAGTTGATTGAGGGAACATGAAAGTCAAAGATACCAATCAGTGAAAGTCAAGAAGCAAATCAAGAAGAACAAAATAACAATCGACCTATAAATTTAATGGATGATAACTGCTTGACCATGCGGACCTTAAAACCGTCGAAAGTATTTTTGAGGTACTTATTTGTGGTTAAGTTCAATTTGAATTCAAAATTTGTAACCACTTGGGTAAGGGTTATAAAATATAAATAGGTTTATTTTGTATTTTACAATGGTGACAAATTATGAAACAAATCATACATTCTTAAATATCAGGAATAACAAAAATTGGTAAACTAATGTTGATTGTTTTAATTTGGATCACCACTTTCATTGATTTTTGTTACAAGTTTCTCTACTTTCCTTAGTAATTTACTTTTCTACAAATGCTACTTTTATTTATCATTGTTTTATAGCATTTCTATCAATCATTGTATCCCTCCTTTGAATTCAACCATGTTTATTGTTCACCTAATCCATTTGTTATTACACTTCATCTTCATCTTCATAAAAATTCCAAAACCAAACAGAAAGGCCAATCGTTATGCGTGAGATCCTTGTGGAAGTCCTTGTGAGCAAACAATTGAATTTTTTAAGCGTGTAGGCAAAATTGATGCTTCAGATCGATAATTTTCATAAATTATTTATCCCTCTTTCGAATTCAACCACATATACTTTTTACCTTTTCCATTTGTTATTAATCTTCATTCTCATATTTGCCAAAATTCAAAAAATCAAACAAAAATGATTGATTGTTATTCGTGAGATTCTTGTGAAAGTCCATGTGAACAAACAAATTACTTAGCGTGTAGGTAAAATTGGTGCACAAAGTTGATAATTTGCTTATCAAATTAGTACTATGCATCATACATACCGAAACATAAACATACTCCAATTAAAATTAAAAACTAAATATTTGTTAACCAAATAAAGTACACTTAAATAAAAAATATTTAGTTATCAAAACATGTAAAAAATGGATCAAACTGAATTCCCGATAAATAAAATTACATTTACATAATCAAAGTAGATAAATATACCGTACTTTTCTATGAAACAAAAATTTCAAAATTAATTTTAATGTTTTTAACAAAGTTCTACATTTTTTTTTCAATTTTTTTTATATAAATAAGTCATTCACGTCAACTTTAATATTTAGACAAGTTCTTTTTAAATAGCTGAGTTAATTTTTTTGTCTGAATATATTTTTTTAATAAATCATATAATTTTAAAGATCATTTAACAAATAAACTCAAATAGTTCACAAATATCTCAAATAATTAACAAAAGTTGTTAATTATTGAAGTTCTCAAAATATAGTATTTCTTTGGAGATACAATAACTATTGCGAGTAGATCAATCTGTTCTAAACTTATAGTGTATATCCCAGACAGTCGAGAGTTAAATCTCAAAGTCAAAGAATCCAAGTAATCTAAATCACATATGTTAACGATTTGTAATTATTAGCACAATGATCACATATACTACATTTACAGCTCACAAAAAATTTATGAAATTGTAAATAAATAAATAAATAATAATATTTTAATTATCGTGTTTATTAAATATAATGTATGATTACTCGAATAGTGTTATTCCTTTTAAAAATATTTTAATATTGTAAAATATTATATTTTAAATATAATATAGTTTATACATTATAATATTTAAAAATTGAGGAACTAAAAATTAATCTAATTTTCGGATACTAAAAGCACAGTTAAAATTAAAAAAAAAAAAAAAAATATATATATATATATATATATATATATATATATATATATATATATATATATATATAAACCACACAAGTGCTTCTCATTTGTCTAATACTAAATCGAACAAGTTATTATAATAAAATAATTAATATAATTTTTTTAAAATTAACAAAATTGCCAATATATTTTTTTCCTGGGTACAAAGATTACTTTAATTCACCCAATGTTGCAAAAAATTGCGTAAAAATAAAATTGGGTAGCCCATAAAAGAAGACGAAGTTGGATCTTATCTGCAACACCCTGGTATTGTATCCACTTCGCTGGTAATAAGAAGAGAGAGCGGAGAATGTTGAGTCTCTCTGTGGCTTCACCTTCTTCTTCAACCATAAGCTTTCTCCCGAAGCCGTTGCCGTTCAAATCTTCCTTCACTGGCATTCAGCTCCGTCGCACTGCCACATGCTCCGTTCCACTCGCGAAACGCGCCGCTTCGGTGCCGGTGGTGATGATGACTAAGAGGGCGGAAGAATTGAAGGAAATTAGACAACTCAGCACCGAACAAATCAACGAAGAGGTTATCGACCTTAAGGGAGAGCTTGTCATGCTTCGCCTTCAGAAATCCGCTCGAAACGAGTTCAAGTCCAGTGAATTCGGCCGTATGCGCAAAAGGGTACTTGCTTTTTTTCTTCCCTCCTAATTTTTGGAAGTCATTTTTTTCTGCTTAGGTTAACTTGGTATGCCTTTGATTACAAGCTCACTTGAACTAATAATAAGATTACGTGCATTCGTTAATGTATATTTTCTTTTCTTGGTTACAAACTATGACTATGGAAGTTTGTGAGAGAGCTTAGTTTGGTTTTCTCTGCTTTAACTTTGAAATTAACTATTGTGATAAGCTTGAGAATGTTTCAAATTAATATTGCAGTTATGTCCCAATACTTGATACTGTGAAAAATTATGAATCAATGTAGCTAATGGGGACCTCAATTGTGGTCACGTTGCGGTTGTAGAGACTCCAAAAACCTTGACATTGCAATAAAACATATGGTAGTGACCCTTTTGTAAAACCTTCTTGAGTGTTAGCTCCATTCCACTTGCCTTTTGTAAAGGGAAATGTAGAGGCAAGAAGCCTTGATCCGGATCCTGTTTCTGTTCTTTCCTCTCTCTGTTAGAGTAAAGTTTGAAACTAAAAGGGAATTTCATTAAGTTCAACAGTGAGATGAACATTGGAATTTGGAATGCAAGGTGAGAGGCTGTAAATCGGTAGTGATTAAAGTGGCATTTGGTTGAGCTTACTAGAGCTTCTAGAAATAGCTTACAACTCTCACAAGTTGTTTTGAGCAAATTTCAATAAATTTCTTTGTGGGGCTTGTTAATATTAGCTCTCTTTTAAATCTTATTCTAACTGGTTTTACCATCAATTTTATGGCATAAACCCTTAAGCAAATATCTGGTGTAGTCAGCTACTAATATATTTTACTTCATGAAGTGGTGATAGCTTGGCCCATGCCCTCTGCACAAATTATGTGAAGACCATTTCATCCATTAACTTTTCCTTCTTTGTATTTTTTGTGCTTTGTATATGCTTATGTACAACTCAGTTGTTTTGGTTGATTAAACTACAAAATTTGTCATTCATTCATTAAAATGTTAAGTTTTGAGAACTCTTGTTTCTAGATTCACATGAATTAGTCCAATCTGAGCTCATAAATTTGAATCTCCTACACATACTGTGTTTATTCTCTGAACCTGAAAAGGGAAAGCTCACTTAGAAACAAATTTCCCTGACAGCTAACCGGATTTGAATGGTCCTATGACATGTACGCTTGGTTCCAATTTCGGGCATAGATTAAGTGTGACCTACCAACTTCTATTTCAAATTAAAATTATAGCATATTAGCATCATATGTCTCTAAGGTATGAACATGAAAATACAGTGAAAAAATATATTCAATTGTGCGAGATGTGTACTTCAGTTTCTTTGGGAAGCAGTTACAATGTCTACAACTCATGTTCCCAGGTGTGGCCAAGCAGGTTTCCGATGTTCATTTGGTCATGTCATAATTTTCACTCAGTTGAGCTTTAATAGATAAATACGTCAATCTTTTTTCTGAATTTTAAATTTAAGTCCCCAATAAAATTCACTTGTGCTGCCATTTACCATTTTCATCTTTTAAACAATATTGACCTTCTCCAGAACTCCTACTGAGATTCTGTCAGTACTGAAATTGTCATTCCTTCTGTTTCTATCTCTCCTTGCAACAAAAGCACACCGGGATCACAGTGTTTTGGTACCATGTCCAATTCAAGATATGCCCAGTGGAGAGATTGGAGAGAATTTCGATTTCTCCTTCCTGATCTAGCCTCATCTTTATAATTTATTAGTTTATTACTTATGATCTTTTTACAACTTAAAATGATGAAATGATGCTAGATGGCTTTACCAATTACTAACAAATGAGGTCCTTTTCTGGAGTCTACATTGTGCATTTCTTGTCTCTATTTATACTTTAGGTGAATGATATTGTGATTACACATATCCATACAGATTGCTCGCATGCTTACTGTGAAGAGGGAAAGAGAAATTGAGGAGGGTATCGGTAAGAGGTTGTCCCGAAAGCTTGATAAAAAATGGAAGAAAAGCATTGTTGTAAGACCACCTCCATCTTTAAAGAAGCTTCGGGAGGAAGAAGCAGCAGCAGAAGCTGCAGAGGCTGAAAAGGCTGCGTGAGCTAACACTTAATTTGCAATTTACAGAGTTCAGTGGTTTTCATTGTGTATAATATATTGTTGGTAGTAATTTTATGTTGTTCCTGCGAGAAGGTTCATGCCTTTTATTTTTGTGACCAGAGATTCATGATCAAAACCATGATTCATATCCTTCAAATCAAGATAAACATTTTCTTAACTTGGAATTTCAATTTTATTAAAAAATCGCTTTTAGTTGCTTGCATAAACGATCACATTTTTTTGGAGCTTTATAGTGTCAACAATTGTCAATCAGTTTGATGATGCATTTGTTTCGGAAGGGCAAGTGATTGAGTGAAATCTTATTGGTTTATCCTATTATAATTTTGTTAAACTATTTTTATCCCATCTTATTTTACTATGGTAACGAAACAAGTATAAACTAGTAAAGCACCCATTTCTAACAATTTGATATTCATAAAACAACTCATCCAATAGTTTATATGATAATGTTGTATTAATATTTTCATAACATAATTTATTAGATTTCACAATGTTTTCCTTTTTTAATTATAAAATTTGTTGTGTAAATAAAATGCCACATTATGTGACTGAAAATGAACTCAGTCCGTTTTATACGACGAAGAAATTGTGACCATCAACGAATACAAATAACTTTTGGATTGATTTTAAGGATACTAATTATAAAACTAAAAAAAATAGTATGCATGAGGAGCGTTTGTGTTTAGATTAGAATATGGTATTGTTCTGTATTATTACTCTGTTTAAATTAAAACTAGAATCAAATAAATGAATTGCAACAGTTTAAATCAATACAATTGCAGGAAAAAAAATTCAATAAATTAAAGATAACATCACAGAAAATGGACTAAATTTTCATTGTTTGGAAAAGTTATTTAACAAAAAAAATAGTTAAAGTTATTTCGTTATATTTTTATTAAAAGAATAACTTATTAATCTGGCTCTTGTTGCCAATTTAGTCTTTAAAAGAACAAAAAATCTGATTAAATCTCTAATGTGAGAAAAGTACAAATTAGCCCCTAAATATCATTCCTTAATCACAAAATAGTTTCTGATTTAGTATCAAATTGATTCTTAAAATTATATTTTAATAACAAAATGGTTCTACAAAACTTAAAAAACAGAACTTAATTGAAAGATTTTTTACACATTTAACAACAAAATCAATTTTTTTGTTCTTTAAGGGTTAACTTGACAATGTCTCGTACATTCAAGGTTGTGTACCCCTATTTTATTAATCATTAACTTAAATCAATTTAATTGATTTTGTTCCCTCCTATCCTATAGTTTATTTACTAAAAAAACTAATTTTATTTATCTGATTATTATGAAAAAAGCGGTAACGAAAACCACACCACAGAACAAAAATCCCTATTTAAAATAGACCGCCGAAACTCAAATCAAGCAACAGTCTTGTAATTCCATGATTATGTTATGAATTGAGTTTGAGGAATCTGAGAAACACGAAGACTGAACCTCCATGGAAGACGAAACAGAGAAACAGAAGAAGCACTTAGCAATGGTAGAAAGGCTTTCGAAGCGCCCCCAAAGCCGTTCAACAAACCCCGAATCCTCAACTGAATCCACCTCCTCCGTCCTCTCACACTTCTCCGAACTCAAAACCTCCATAGAGTTCCAACTCCAACAATCCCAATCTCTTTCCTCCGATCCACCAAACCTCAAACTCCATTTCCAGAACATCTCCGAATCAATCTCCGATTTGGAAAAACTCGTCGCCCAAAACTCCTACCTCCTACCCTCTTACGACGTTCGAACCTCCCTCAAAACCGTCTCCGACCTAAGACAATCCCTCCAAAACCTCACCAACCAACTCATCCCCAAAACCAGATTCTCCTTCAAGAATAAACCCACCAAGAAGGACCCCAAGGACACCGCTATTCCGCAACCCAAACAACCCCCTCAACCCTCCATTCCCGACACGCGCCTCGCCGCGCGTGAATCTCCCGGCTTCAGAAACAAAGTTGGTGAGGTTTTGGTCGCCGAGTTCAGAGGCTCCGAGGTTGGGGAATTCGCCGTTTCGGATCTCGATTCCTGCGAAGTGAGGATAATAGGTTCCGTTAGGGCGCTTTTCGTACACCGGTTGAAGAATTGTAGGGTTTACGTGGGGCCTGTGACTGGCTCTGTTCTTATCGAGGAAGCTGAGGGTTGCGTCTTCGTGATGGCGTCGCATCAGATTCGGATTCACTCTGCCAGAAAAAGCGATTTCTACCTTAGGGTTAGGAGTAAGCCAATAATCGAGGACAGTAACGGCGTGAGGTTTGCGCCGTATTGTTTGAGTTACCCAGGGATTGAGGAGGATCTTCGCGGCGCCGGTCTCGACGCGGAGACCGGGAATTGGGAAAATGTGGATGATTTCCGGTGGCTGCGCGCGGTGCAGTCTCCGAATTGGTCGGTTTTGCCGGAGAGTGAGAGGGTTGGGATTATTGATGTATCGAATTTGAAAAATGGGGATGAGGAAATTTGATCCGAGTCTCAGCATTGTTTCTTTTATGTGTGATCGAGTCTTGGTATGTTCCTTTATCGGAATTTGATGTTGAGATCAACGTGATTTTGGTTTCAATAGTGCAATGAATTGAAATGTTTTTGGACGTGTTTAGTTTCGGTGTAGGAATGAGTTTTCTGTGTTTTGCTTCCATGTAGGGTTCCATTTTCTCTTTTCTATTATTGTTTGGCTTCTACAATGTTAGTTTGATTTTATCATGATTTGGAATCGCTGGTTGTTGATTATTTGTTTGCTTATGTAATTCATTGGTGAATAATGGTTGTTGGATTGTTTCTTCTAGGAAGCTACTATGAATGTGTTATGAAAAACTTGAAACATTGGTAGTATAGTGTGTGGCTCAAAATATCACATTCTTTTTTCACTAGTTTTGCATACAGAAGAAAACTTTGAATTAAAAGAGTAATGAACCCTGAAGGAAGATTTTATTACATTGGATTTTTGGACTGTGATACACGCACTGAATGGCCAAAGAATCATGGTGTACAATTTGTTTAACAATATGATCAATAGTAGTATCAAAAGTTGGCTATGCAGGATTACAGTAAATAAGACACTGAAATTAAATTGACTCCAAAAATATGATGTTCAACACATTTGCGAGTGAGTGAGATGATACGTTAATTGAACATTGGCAATAGCGGAAACCTAAATGAAAAAATATGAAATGGAATAACAAACATATTTTGTCGAGAGCTAAGAACAGAAGTTGGTGAATATATCAAACAAGAAACAGATATAAGGGACGCAGTAATACCAGAATCTATAAAAGCATTTGTTTTGAGGATAATGGACGAAATTGTCGAACTGCGCAAAGATAATAGAATTTGGATAAAGGACAATTTTTCCTTCTTTTAAAATATTTTCATTAAAGCCGTCTTAGCTCAGTGGTAGAGCGCGTGGCTTTTAACCACGTGGTCGTGGGTTCGATCCCCACAGACGGCGTTTTTTTTTTCAATTTTTTTTGAACTTAAAACTCTATTATAATTTTATTTTTGAAAACCCCTTACATTAAAAAAATATGTATATAAATTATATCTTATTACCTTAAAATAACATCTATATCCGGCTAAACTTTTTGTTATTATCAATTTTGATAAAAGAATGTACTAAATAGTATTTCAATTTTAGGGCTGATATTTATATTTCAATTTTTTTAGAACTTAAAACTCTATTATAAGTTTATTTTTTAAAGACCCTTTACATTAAAAAAATGTATATAAATTATTTTTTATCTTGATTTTTAAGTGATGTAAGATCATTAATATATATATATATATATATATATATATATATATATATATATATATATATATATATATATTAGACAATTGATATGAATAAAATGTATCCAATTGATTATATGTTATAAGAACATAGAATAAGTACAAGGAAATTGCAACTTAAAGATAGTGTCACTAATTTGATTTTTTTTTTATCTAATCCTTTAATAAATTCATAACACTCCCAATCATTTTTATAATTTCAAAGTAAATTTCAAGCATTTAAAAAATAATTTGTACTGATCTAAAATTTCCTATTATGTCATTCAAACATAAATATGAAAATTGTAACAACATATAATGAGTATCTACTCAACGACATTTCTCTTCTCTTCTTCTTAACATGGCGATATTTTCTTTTCTGCATTCCAGTTTCTCTGTACATAATTACAATAAATAACATTTTTTCTTATTATTATTTGGGACAATCCGACATCAGCACCTTATCACCCTGTCCCCTTGTTTTGTTTCCTATTTTTTCTCTGTTTTTCGTCATTCTCTGATCTTCAAACCAGTCGTGACTCCCGAGAAAGCCCCCAATTTTTACTTCATTTTTTTATTGTAATTTAAATTCTGGGATGCTCCATATTATATATATATATATATATATATATATATATATATATATTCAACTTTTATTTCTGTATTATTAGTAATTTTTCAGTTTAAACATTTAATTTTACCTATAGTTAAAAATAATTGTAATTATGAAACTTTGTTTTTAAGTATGATAAACAAACACTATATATTTGATTTTTTTAATCACATAATTGGCTTTTCATATTTATAGTACTGTTAATAAAATTCAGTGAAATTATTTGGGCAAGTTTTCTCTAAAAATTCTTATAAAATAAGTTTTGTATAAATTTTGCTGTAGACTTAGTATGTCGAAATATTCATAGAAAAAGTTTTCTAAAATATGAAATATTTTAGTTGTGTAATTAATAATGTAAATATGTTACTTTATTTATATTAAAACATATAATCCTAACTATTTTACAAATTGAGGATAAAGAAAAGTTAACTGAAATGCGTTCTTTCATAACCCGTTTTTAAGTCTGATGGTTTATTTTTTAAATCTTTATTTTTTATAAATAAATATATCGATAAATAATAAAAGAATAAAATTATTTTTAAAAGTGATAAAATGAAAATTACTTGTGAAGATAAAAATAATATAAATTCAACTTTTTCACTTATTATGAAATATGATACCAATAATCGAAAGATAAAAATAATATAAATTCAACTTTTTCATTCATTATGAAACATGATACAAATAATCGAAGTAAGGAGTTTTATATTAATTATTAGAATGTGATAAAAAACATCCTCAAATATAGAATATCTAATAATGAAAGAGATAAAATTGTAAAAGTATTATTTAAAATGAGAATGATAACAAATATAACTTCAAAACTATCATTTTTTGAAAAGAAATATCCAATTACATTTTAATATTAAATTATGTATTTTTGTCATAGTAATAATAATGATTAAATATGTAAATTTTGATTATATTATTTTTATCCATTCAAAAGTATAAAAATTACCTCAATATAAAATATTTTGCTTTGTTTTATTTTTGTTTGAAATTTACACTCTTCCATTAATCAATATAAATACTTTAAAATTCACATAATTTTATTTAAACAAAAAATACATTAGTTTCTTTTGTTAAGCAAAATGTTCAACCATCTAACATGCGAATTAACTTAGTAATCATTCCAGTTTAATATGTGATATCGGATAATTGCATAAAATATTCAAATATGTTTATAATAATCTTACTAACTTTAAACATATTTTATACATGATCATTTATGATGAAAGAAAGACACGATTTGTATGGAAAAAAAAATGTAATCATTTATTTTAATAAAAGTAGGTGCTGGGAGCATTTGTATTTTAGAAACACGTAATCAATTATTGATAATTAATATAGATGAATACATGCATCTAAATATTAAATATTATAGTTGTTAAAAGGAACTTACCGAACGAGGCAAAAGTTGGCCGTCTGTTATGACCAAATAAAAAATAGGAAGTGAAAAGCAAGTCTTCAACTTCATTTTCATAATACATTATATAATAATATATTACAGCTGAATCGGAGAAGCGGGTTTTTTTTCAATAATAGACAATTCAGTTGGGTAAATTACAGTAGTAGGCATTTTTTTTAAAAATTACAATTATAGGCAAAACGTGTGGGGGCTGAACGTTTTTTGATGAAGAAATCGTTATACCCCCATGTGTTCTTAGGTCAAATCTGGTCAGAGGATGAAATTGTGTGGTCAGAGGATGAAATTGTGTGGGGGTGGACGATTTTAATAACGAAATCGTGAGGGGGCATGACATTTTCAAGAAGAAAACGTCTTGGGGTGTGACGTTTTTAAGAGAAAACGTGCCAGGGGTGCACGTTTTCACCTTTTTTCTTTTTTTCTGCTTTCTGCACCCCCCATCCAGCTTTCTATGATTCCGGATCCTCATATTCTTTTGTATTTTATGCAATATGAACATGTTTTATCGATCCATTTTACAATCTTGATTACATAAATAAGGCTTATCAAATCCAATTCTATCCACTACGAAATGAGGACTATTGGTCAACATATACAGGTCCTAATTTCATTCCAGACCCACAAACTAGGCGCAAGGTTTCCGGACGACCTACAACAACTAGGATCCATAACGAAATGGATCAACCCCTTACGGATAAACCAAAAAAATGCTCTTATTGTCGCACTGAGGGTCATTATAGGGGACAATGTCCATTTCGCCAATAATTTATTCATTTTTTTTCTTCAATAAATTTATTTTTCAATGCTTTTTTCTTCTTTCTTCAATGTCAAAATTAAGACAATTTTTATGACATTAACATATCTTATGCATTCATCCACTATAATTTCAAATACTTTATTCTCTAATGGACGAAAAAACTCTATAAAATCATTACTATGATTGCCTTTGTATCCAATTCGAATTTAATCAACTTTTTTCACACAAAAAAAATAGGATTGTAATTGATTATAATACCTTTGTAATCGATTACAATTAAACCAGAAATAATGCACTCATTCTCTAATCAATTACAGTTTGTCCGTAATTGATTACATTAAACCCAGAAACACTGCAACACATGTAGAAATCGATTAAATCACAGGATAATCGATTACACGGAGAAAAACGTTCCTCCTGCACAATTTCAATATATAACCACTTAAAAGCATGTTCATATTGCATAAAATACAAAAGAATATGAGGATCCGGAATCATAGAAAGCTGGATGGGGGGTGCATAAAGCAGAAAAAAAGAAAAAAGGTGAAAACGTGCACCCCTGGCACGTTTTCTCTTAAAAACGTCACACCCCAAGACGTTTTCTTCTTGAAAATGTCATGCCCCCTCACGATTTCGTTATTAAAATCGTCCACCCCCCACACGATTTCATCCTCTGACCAGATTTGACCTAAGAACGCATGGGGTTTAACGATTTCTTCATCAAAAAACGTTCAGCCCCCACACGTTTTGCCTATAATGGTAATTTAAAAAAAAAATGCCTACTACTGTAATTTACCCAACCGAACTGCCTATTATTGAAAAAAAACCGGAGAAGCGCGTCCAGTTTCAATTCAATTACTTTTTACAAAATTATTAGTTCTTGTTGAACTTAATAAAAATGTAATCATTATATATTTATTAAATTCGGAATATAAAGTGAATTGAGAGTTTTAAGTTAAAAGTTGAGATGAATAAGATCATTTAATATTTAAGAAAAAAAAAACATAAACTTTTTATTTTTAACAATTTAAATTGAGGGTGACGTTTTTTAATCTCATTTATTTATGATTTATTCATGTCGAATAAGATAATTGATATCTTGATCTTTAATATAAATTTATTTATTATTTATTAGTGTTGGATTATTTATATATTTTTTCGAATATCTATTACAAGTCAAAATTTTCTTTGTATAGTTTTAATTTTATTTGTATTGAGTTACGAGTGGATATTGTTTGTTGATGTTTTTATGCCTTTCTATCGAATTGTGTGTCAATATATATTGACACTTAAGAGTGCATTATCTTTTCTTCCTGTACATGGTTATTATCATTATGATATTTTTTTTGTTAGTATTCATATAAATTAATAAGGTTATCACATGAAGTATTTTTTTTTTTATTAAATAGTATTTAGAACCTCTTGCATGTGACAATGTTTGGACTATATAATCTTAATTTCAGAATTTAAGTGGATTGATTAATATGGTCACTGGAAGTGTATAATAGTTTTAAGCTACACAATATATATATATATATATATATATATATATATATATATATATATATATATATATATAATTTATATCATTAAATGTTATTATTAGGAATGTAGTTCTTATGCCAAAAATAAATTCTATTTAAAACATATACAAGGACATATAAAATCAATAATGAATATGAAAGATAAAAGCTACTTTTAGAAATTTTTCAATCTTGACTCCAATCGCTTCTAATTCATAGACAATTTCATTAATATTACTAAGGTGATAAGAGATTTTTGTATCATCACTCATGCATAAGCTATGAAACTTTTCCTTTAGTAACAATCGATTTGAGATGTCCTTTGCCTGATAGAAGCCTTCAAGTCTCTCCCAAAGTTCATTTGCAGTTGACATTCTCTATACGTTTAAGAAATATGGAGATTATCTACGCCAATAATTTGTAGGTAATGTGCAATTTTCATAGGTAACTTGATGTTATATATGAATTACCTACAAAGCGCATTTCATAAGTAATTAGCTGATAGGTAACTTTATCTACAAAAATGTGATTTGTAGATAACTTTTACCTATGTACTTTATCTACGAAACTACAACGTCGAAACTGTTCGTAGGTAACTTACATACAAAACAGTTCTTAGATAATTTACCTACAAAGATATATGTAAGTAAATTACCTACAAAAATCTTCGCAAGTAACTTATCTAGTTCCTTCCACTTCTCTTCCTCCATGTCAGAAGTTATTCCTTTTAACGTGTTGTGTAATCCATATTGTATCAACACATCTTTGACTTGAGTTTGCCATAAGTCAAAGTTGATCATTCCATCAAATTTCTCTATGTCACACTTAATAGCACTTGTAAATGTCATTGCAACCAAGGATGATTCCCTAGCAAGAAATTAATTTTTTCTGATGTGGAAGATCAAACTAAGTTACAACCATAAAGAATACTAAGAAAAAATCCTACCGAACCAAAGGCTCTTGACACCACTTGTTGGGAAAAGCACACATATTCCCCACAAAATCACCCTATAAGCAGAGAAATAATAACAAAATCACCCAATTTGGATAAAAACCATACTATGTGAAAATTCTTACAATACATAAACAATACTCTTAAACCCCTTGAACCAAGTATCCCACACTTTCCAAAGCTAGAATTTAACCTAAACCTCACAATACTTAACTACAAGAATACAAGTCAAATAAGCTTAAAATGTCTTTGACTTAGGATAATAAACACCATGGACCTTAAATCTATTATATAACCACTATTACCCATTCCAAAATATATCATAGGTGATATGAGACTTGCACGATGTATTTTCATCAAACCAACACTATGAGTATTTTAGTAGTTTAAATAGGGATAAGGATGAGGGTGTGATGGGTATTAGAGTGACTATGGAGACGAAAAAGAGACGAATATGTACATATTCATCTCCATTTTCATACCCAATTGAAAAAAATGGATATTATCCATACTTATACTTGTACCCATATATTGTGGAGATCTTCTGTTAAAATAAAGACAAATTCGAATGATACCGATGAAGATAAATTTATTTGTCATTTCTAAATATTATTTTTAAAAAATTGACTAAAGACTTTCGATTTCAAATACCAATAATAAATAAAATTACGAAAAATGTAACTTAAAGGACCACCACGTGTGTTGATGATGGGTGATGTTGACGTTAAAATTTGACATACACAAATTGGACATGAGGAGGCTAGAGACACAAAAATATATTGCCATTGTTCTGCATAAATGTTGAATTCCAAGCATCAATTCTTAACGTGTAGTAATTTAGATTGAATAGTATTGTTTGACGTTAGAGTCATGGATTTTATCTCCAAGTTTTAAAAATATGGATTAAATTATTTTTATCGACACTTAATATAATTGTTCAAATAACTAACATACATTTAATCATTAATTTAAAAAAATTAAAAATAAACCTCTTAAAGTATATTATTAGTAGTATAGTAGTATTCACAATACTAATAAAGATAATCACAATGTTGATGATGATAGTTTTTAATAATAAAAACAATGACCATTGTAATTATAATGGTTTTGTGTTAGTTTATAATAAAAGCATATAAATGACGTCATTTAAATTAGCTTAATTTAAAATTAGTTTTAATCAAAGTTGATCCAATAAGAAAGATGTTATAATAAGTTAATTTGGCAAAACAAAAAGTGTAGATAATTGACGTATATTTCAACACAAAAGAATGTTGGGGAAATAAACGCGCGATTAAGGAATAATAATTCAGATATGGCTGCTGGCCGGCGGAATAGGATTAAGGGTTCAATTATCTTGTAAGGATATGTTCTTAAAAATATCTCTTTAGAAGTTTTTATAAATAAATATTTCACTCTTTTAAATAAATAAAGCTAAACATAAACTAGGTCAGTTTTACCCCCAAAGTGGCAACACATTGCAAGAAATTTACAGCTACCTAAAAGAAGTTAAGGGCTTGTTATTATTTTGTTTTCTTTAACCATGTCTGCATGTTATTATGAGTTAATTCATTCTTTTCACACATTTTAATTTTAAATTTATCATTTCAGATAAATTTTATTTTTTATTTTTGTGATTTTTAGGAGTATTAGAACAAGATAATCTGCTTTGGTTTATATGAAGTTCATTAATAAATATATGAATTATTCATGACATCATAATATTATTATCTGTCCAATGAGACATAATCTCAAAACTAACAAGTTGTTGGACATCATGATTATTAATTTTTATTTTTTATTTTTGTTGTAATGTATGAAAAGTATAAGATTTGTGAATACATAGATGGATACAATGTAAGATATCCAGATACGTAAATTAATATATATGATTTTAAAGTAAATGTAAAATAAAAATGTTTTTTTTAAATGTTAATAAATATATTTAAAATAATTATTTTTTATTTATCCTTAATTCTATTGTCTACAAAACTTCCAAATATTTCACTTTCTATCTAAGATTTTGGGCAAAGCAGTAATATTTCTTTTATAATCACCGAACAGACAGCGGTGAATAAATACATTTTAGAAAATAAATAATTTTATTGTGTAGTACGTCAACAAAATTTCACACTATTTATAAGTAAAAAAAAAAAATATTTATAATTATGTTCCTCTGTTAATTCATTAAAATACCTATTGAGATGAAATCATAATAAACTCACTATAGAGTATACTTCAATCATTTAAATGTAGTGATTGATCAATCGATATTTTAATAAACTTAATATTGGAACAGCTTTTAATATAATTATTTTATTACTTTTAGATATCATATATTGTCATGTGATTTTTTTTCGTGTTTTAATGTAAATTAGGTCACTTGGGATCAACATAAAAAAAAAAAGGAAAAATTTGAGAAGACGTCCTCGTTTATAAAGAAAAACAATTAGATGAAATGTAAAAGTAAATAAATTCTAATTATTTTTACTCTATTTAAATATAATCTCCAAAAATCAACTTTTAATCAATAAGATTACATTTAAATTTTTATATCAAGTTTTAATCTAAGAAAGTTTTTTTTTTGTAAGAAAATTTAATAAAATTGCTGTTAATTAACTCGAAAATTAATTAATTAAAGTTATATTTCTATATAGAAAGAGTATATGATATGATAAAACATTTTATTATAGCAAGAAAAGTGCAGCGAAACGATGAGTTGCAAAGAATTAGACTATTTACTTCTAATGATTCCAATAATTCCTGCAAATATAAAAATAAAAATAGTTGGTATCACCGTGACTTTAGGTTAACAAATATAATAATAAAATGGTAAAAAGAAAAAAGAAAGTCAAAAAAATATAAAACCAGTGCTGTTTGTGTGAATTGACATCAACACGTGCCCATGTATGGACAAAAGCCACAGTGTCCTCACATTTCAAGTTTGTACAACACTCATCATATCACACCATATATAAGAACAAGTGTTCATGGAATCACTCACACTCATCCTAGTATCATCTTCTTCATCATCATCATTTTCTCAGAACAAACATAAACACTTGTTCAAAACCACATGCCAAACAACATCAACTTCAACAACGATTCTCTGCATGTTTCCCTTCGCAACCTCTCCCAACTCAGCACACGAATGGATTCGCTTCAGAGCTTTGTCTCCCAATCCATTCAATCCCACACTCTCCTCACGCACCACCAAATGAACATCGTATCCAACGAGATCCTAACCGCAATTCGCCACGTCATCACCAACGGCGCAGCCTTAGTCGCCGCGTCGGAGAACGTGCTTCCCTTCTCGGAGACTCCCAACAACGAAACCAACGTGGTGGAGCTGGACGCGATGGAACTCCTGGCGCAGCACCTCCACTTCTGCGAGGTGTGCGGGAAGGGCTTCACGCGCGACGCCAACCTTAGGATGCACATGCGAGCCCACGGGGACGAGTTCAAGACTGCGGACGCGCTCGCGAGCCGGGCGCGTGGGAAAACGACGCGGTTCTCGTGCCCCTTCGAAGGATGCAACCGCAACAAGACGCACAAGAAGTTCAGGCCGTTGAAGTCGGTGTTCTGTCTGAGGAACCACTTCAAGAGGAGCCACTGTCCCAAAACGCTGTCGTGCGAGCGCTGTCGGAAGAAGAGCTTCGCGGTGCTCTCGGACTTGAGGAGTCACATGAAGCAGTGTCGGGGAGAGGCCACGTGGAAGTGCTCGTGCGGAACCACGTTTTCGCGGAAGGACAAGCTGTTTGGACACGTGGCGCTGTTCGAGGGGCATTTGCCTATGCTTCAAGAGGAGAAGGAGACCTCGGCGGCGGCGGCGGTGGTAGCGGTGGTGGAAGGGTCGGTGAAGGAAAGTGACGGTGGTTTGGATGGGTTACCTGAAGGGTTCTTTGATGGGTTGGATGAATTCGGGTTTGGTTCCACTGAAAGCTCCTCTTCACCGGAAGAAACTTCGATTTTGGGTTTCCCACAAATAATTTAAATGGAAACTCATTTCTAATTTAATCGGAAGATATTTGTTGCAAGTATTTTATGTGCTTGTTAAAAAAAATAAAAAAGAATAAATATTAGCAAGTGAAGAGTTAGTAATCTTTTTTAAGTTCATCCAAAAAAAAAGTTTTTGAAATTGTAGATCAAATTTATCTCACGTAGCTGATTAATTAGGAAACACATAACATTTTACGATAAATAAAATAAGAGAAATGTTGATGATGATTCACTACTAACATACTTTCTGCATTAAATTTAATCAAACAAGACTCAGATTCAATAAGCAAGAAGTCGGACTCGCAAAGTTTCATAATTTAGAGAAACTAGACTCAAATTCTACAATTGATTCAAAATTTAAAACAAGTCACAAAGTTTTATATAAAATTTAGTTAAGAACAAAAGTGATATAAAGAATATGTTAACATGGTGGTAAAATTGGATTTCTTTTTAAGCATTCTTTTTGAATTTAAATGGTGTGGATAGAACAAATATAATTAAGATGACTAATAAATTAGACTATGATACTTTGATATAAAAAAATTGATAAATTTTGACAAAGATTTTTTTTTTTTAAATTACAATAAATCTTTCTCTTTTCTTCTTGAGTCACACCAAATCTTTCAAACCTTTCTTTCATCAAATTGAAAAAGTTATGTCGACATTACAAAAAAACTTTGTTAAAAAATATTTTTCCTAATAAATTTCTCAAACGTATTAATTCAGAATAATAACAAAGACAATTTTATATAAATTGTTTTAATTAAATAACAATGGAAATAAACAACAAAAATTTACACTTTGTGATTAAGATTTAAAATCTTGTATTATATTATAGGAAAAATAATAAGTATCACGTCACGTGGATAAATAAATGATCATAAGTCATTTTCATTTTTCTTTTACACGAGTCAGTCCACTTTATGGGTTGATTGATATCCATCGTCAATTAATCAACTCTCTTCTCTTTCTTATAAATAAATCATTTAGTCAAAATATTTTTAAAGCAAACTAATATTTTATGTAATATTTCGTTTGAACTTTTATAGAATTACAAAGAATAGAACCAACAATATAAAAAACTTCTTCTCCTAAAAAGTAAATAAATTAACACATTTTGTTATCTAAAATATACCCAACATTTCATTAAACAATCATGAAAATGTCAACTCCCTTATTGTAAGTTGGAATGTTAGCAATCAATTTTTTACACCAATGCACTAAAGATTATTCTAAATAATCAAGAGTTGAATTCCTTACTTTCCCAAACACGGTTTTTCTATTTGCTTCAAATACGACATTGGCAACCCTAAAGACTCAACAACAAAGTTTAATGTCCACAAAAATGCCCTCAAACTTCACCTTTTTGCACTTTCATTTAAGATTGTCTTCGATCTATTTTATAGCAACTACGATTCTTCCACCTTCATCCCAAACACATAAATCAATTCCAACGAAATCTTTAAAGATATATTTAAAATCATCGCAAGTTTTCTTTATTGCTAAGTAGACAACTCCACGACTATTGAATGGATTAACTAATGATTAATTTATGGTTTAAATATGTTTTTTGTTCTTTAATTTTAATGAATTTTGAAATTAGTCAATTTTATAATTTTGGACCAATTTAGTTCTTCATCTTTCGAAATGCGTGAATTTAATCCTTTTAATCAAATTTTATTAAGTTTATTTGACATTTCAAGCACGTTTCATAATAGTATTTGACTTAACATGCAAAAAATGTGTCAAACAATATAAACAACTCAAATACAATGCTGAAATGCGTATAGAACATCAAATAAATTTAACAAAATTTGATTAAAAGGACTAAATTCACATATTTCAAAAGATGAAGGACTAAATTAGTTAAAAGTTTCGAGATGAACTAATTTTAAAATTTACTAAAAGTTAAGGGACAAAAACATATTTAACCCTTAATTTATATATACTTATTGTTTAAGGACTTTTGTTTCTATTAAAATTGTTTATAGGCTTTGATCACTTCTATCGTTATCAAGTAAATTTGTAAGAATATCCTACTAGTCAAAGGAACCAATTGATAGAAAGCTTTTTAAAGTCTTTTTAAAATTTAATTATATCTATCTTAATTAAACTTTTATTTCACTTTATAGGTAACTAATTAAATCTTCAAATTAACTTTACGGATACACACACATGTTTAAAGTGTGTATTACAGGGAAGATGATATATACATATTAATAACATATAAAAATGAATTAATTTAAGAAAATAAAAAAATTATTAGGACCAAAATTAGAGTTTTCAGATTTAGGTATATTATACGTTAAAGTTTGAAACATGGGAGGTTCCGAAAGACACAGGAATGAATGAGGTAGTTTTGTAAGTTTGTTTGGTGGAGGAAAGTGGTCGTAATCGTGAAACACGGTATTATGAGATGAATTGATGCACGCGAAATGCATGCGTGAGTGACATCAGGCTTGACTTTGAGTCAATTGTTGGCTCTCCGGCATACCCAAAAGGTTAAAACTTATCAACCCTTATGGTGTGATGGTCAGCTTTCAAAATTGAATAACACGCTCCAAGTGGGAGGCTATCTCACATTTACGTAATTCAAAAATAATAGAACACCTTATACGTTTTTTTAAGTAAAACTTTAATTTTATTTTTATATTTAAAATTTTGATTACTAGGTGCGAGTTCGAAATTTTCTCCCAAGGACCTCTTTGACCTAGCGTTGGGCGACTTTGATAAATATATAATTTACAAATGTTTTATTATATGAATGGTTATGGTATTTGAAGGATATCTATGTAATGGATGTTTGATTCGAGAAAAAAAATTGAATGGATAGGTTGTAATGGATATGGTCTTCCTAAGGAGGAATGTCATATTGGTTAGTTTACTTTTATGCATTGAGTAATATAGTTCATATTGTGAAGTCATCATAATTCTACTAAACTCATAAACTCATATAGAGAATGGAGTTTAGGCTGTGAGAGTTGAAAAAAGTTTTTATAGTAGATTTGGAGCGAGAGATCCCACTTTTGACAAATATTATAAGTGATCTAACTTTGTCATAGAAAATTGAGATCTAGTAAATTTGGGTCCATCGTGATATTTTATTTCATTATTATATGATAGGTGCATGACATCATCACCAACTTGACTTAATACATACATTATGGAATTGAGTCTAAAATATATTATATTATAATTAGAAGATGTGATTAATTATGAATACATGTTATATGAAAAATGTATGGAGTGATATATTTATTTAAACTTTGTGATTTTATAATATGTGATGATAAAAAATACTGTTTAGTTTTTTTTTCTTCAGAATGCGGTTAATCCGCGTGTGATGATACATTTGTACATATAATATTTTTATGCGTGAATAAATAAGGGGAAATAAGGTAAATAAAAGATGAACAAAATGAAGTATAAGGATACATTTTCCCTTAAAAAAATAACATTTTTGTAACAATTCATTTATATTTATGATTTTTATTATACGTTTTTCTTTTTGTCTGGTTGTTCATGTCTCAAAATTAAGTATGCATAAAATAACTCTGCTTTAGAAAGAAAAAAAAAAAGTTGTCATAGATCCACTCATACAAAGAACAAAAAGTCAGTTTCTTATTTTAGAAAGGATAATCGTAAATATTTTCCTTCATTTGAATATTTATTATTTCTTTATATTTCTCTCGTCTAATCAAAATCGTTTACCTTATGTGAAAAGGAGAAAGGAAGAATCAGAAAGCATATAAAGGAAGATGGTGTTGATGAGATGAAAGTTGAGTGTCAAAGGCAACAACTACCCAAATGACTCAGAAAACAATATACCCGTGAGCTTGTTTATATCAGAAACACACGCCAACAAAAAATTATCATAATTTTGGACATTAATTCAGACTTCCGTATTCAAAACTATTCTCAATGGTAACAGTGTTACACTCTCGAGATCTTCATGATAGCTGCCCAAAACTCAAATGTCAAGTTCATCTTTGAATCAGTCTCCATTGACATGTAATAGCTATACCCTCCTCAATCATCATCCGTATATTCATGTCATGTGATTCATCAACATAATCAAACTTGTTGATTCCACACGTCATTCCAATTTTATATAAAGCCACGTGAAATGTGAGGGTACAAAGTTCTTGATTATCTATATAAGTTGCTGTGCACATAACATCTCTTTCTGCAACATGAGGCACAGCAAATTGCTGTAGTGCACACAATGTTGATTTCTTTAGAAGCTTTGGCAATGGCAGGTGCAAGTAGTATCCAAGTGGCCATGGATATTGAGGAATGGGAGCTCAGAGATTGTGAGCAGAATCCACCACCCCATTTGCTGGCTGAAGATTACTGCAATGAAGAACATTTTCTGAACTTCATAGATCATCAAGAAGAGGTAGATAAGGGTGGGGAAAAGAGGAAGAGAAAATGCATCAGGTCAATAAAATCAAGGCTGCGAGCACTTGTAAGAGCATGCACTCGTGGTTCACGATGAGCATGAAATTTTGGTAGAACATTGGTATTAGATCTTGGTAGAGTTGTGTTTTCATGGTGATTTTGAATAAGTAGAATGACAAACATTTTTCTCTTAATATAACTAGACCTGTATCATCAATGGAATGATTTTCTGTCCCTCTAAATGGAATGGTATCTATTTACCCTTATCTAATTAAAAAAGAAGTAGCGTTTTAGATAGTAGAGTAAAAATAGCAATTAGAGCGAAAATGTTATCAAATTTTTTATAATAATGCTATAAGTAAAAAGGAATAAATTAAATTATACTTATAAAAGTTATTCAATAGAACTAAATTGAAATGTGTAATGCTTTAGATAAATTGAGTTAAAGTGTAATATGATAGTAGGGAATTGAAACATATTGAATTATTCTAAATTTTAGAGTAAATTTTACAATTTCATATATTATAATTTAGTTTGCTTAAAAAAACCCTATATCTAAATTAATTCAATTCAGTTTTTTTTTTTTTTTTAATTTTTGAAGTGAATTTTTCTGAATTATATGCATTTCGAAGTATATGTATACCAAAACATATTTCTAGATAAAAATAATTCATATGAAGAAAACATGGAAGTGAAGTAGAAAAATGATGAAAAAACAAATTTATAGGGTCCGAGATCCCTGATACATCGTAATGCAAATGCACACTAAACTAAAATATAATAATGCCTATCTACTAGAAAAATCTGTTACAGCACTACGAGCATTGAGATTCTAACAGCATCCAACATTTGCACTACTCAAAACACCAAAACGAGAAACAAGTTTGTGTCTTCTCTCATCATAACGTTGTTTGCAAGTTTTAAAGTCCAATCGAACACACACAAGTGCCAGATCACTGTTTAACAAGCTGCACTATAATGTTGTAGTTGTTAGGTACCCTGTAATGTAATGGGGCAACAGCAGATTACTGTGTGTAATGTAATGTAATGTAATGTAATGGGGCAACAGCAGATCACACCAACAGATTTTTCTAATAAATTCCTTAGTTATCCAGAAACAAAAAGCAAGTTCCTTGGAACATCAAAATTTTACAACTATTTTCCCCCTTTCTTTACAGTTGGAAAACAAGAAAAATCACATTCCTAATCAAGCTTAACCTATCAAAAAAGGATATTTAGGTACAACATACAACATAAATGTTTTAAATTTATAGATAATCTCATCTCCCACCAGACAACTCAATGGCATCTTGGTTATAGACGGAATCTTCTCCCCAATCAAATCTTCTTTGCAATCTCTCGTATTCTTGCCTCCGATTGACCTCCACGTGCTGCCATTCCTCCCACCTTTCAGCCAACCCTTCTCCTTCAAGCATTCTCACAACCTCAGACATTGGTGGACGGTCCTCCGGTGTTGCTTGCGTACAGAGTAACGCAACTTGTATCATCATTTCTACCTCTAGTAGGTTGTAATTTTTATTTAGGTTGCGATCAACAATGGCGTCTAGTCTTTTCTCCCGTTCTAATTTCTTAACCTGTGGAACACAAAAATACAGTAAAAACAGTAATCAGCTAACCAACAAGTACAGCAATAATGGTGCATTTAGGTTTTTGTATAATGATGACCACAAGCAACATATAAGTTATGGCAGAACGCTAAAAAAACATTGTAGTTCAGCTTTTCTTCATCAACATTATCATATACATAACGCACACTGTGACCGACTGATTCTTGAACACCACCACTCACGAAATCACCCAAGAGTCACAAAAGATATAAAGCATGCGAAACACAAACAAGAAACAAACCAAAAAAACACAACAAATAAGGAGGCCATGATGTTAGAAAGTGATCTTACATGGTCAAGTAACAGCACATCATCTTCCTCTTCTAATCGTGAAAAGTCAATTGCTCGTTGGCCAGTAACAAGCTCCAAGAGCATAATCCCATAACCGAAAACGTCAGTCCTTTCCGAAGACTTTCCAGTGGACAGATATTCTGGAGCTATGTGGCCCATCGTCCCACGAACTTGAGTTGTCACGTTGGTTTTCCGAACATCAACTAACTTTGCCAAGCCAAAATCACCAACAACAGCTTCAAAATCTTCATCTAGTAATACATTAGCTGCCTTCACATCACGATGAATAATCTTAGGATTGCAATGCTCATGAAGATATTCTAAGCCTCGTGCCGTTCCCAGGGCCACTCGTTTTCTGGTAGGCCAGTCCAGAACAGGTTCACCAGGTTTGAGTTCTGCATCAGTATTTACTTGGTAAACCATCACCAGTAAAGATGCCAGATTTTATACACAACAAAATATGGAAATCCAACCTACCCAAACACATTAAACAAAGTATACAAAAATCATATTTAAATCATTAATCATTTAATGTCGATGTTATTTATGTGCAAAGGTTATAAAGCTCTATTTAAAATAGCAGCAGTCAGCGCGATGGCAGTGCTAGTGATGAAACACCCATTGACACTTTTCATATCTTGTTTTATTTTTAAGTCCCTCACATAAAAGTAATTTAAAACAGTATTTTTCTTTTGAACAGACCACAAAGAAAGAGTTCAAGAGTCAAACCAACATGAGAAATAGATTGGTTTAGGAAATGTGTACCGCAAAACTAAAATTAGGACGTGATCCGGTCAGATGTCAAGTCAGGATAGAATAAATCCTAAAAATGGTTGGCATATATCCTCAAGTGTGTACTTTAAATATTTGAAAGCTAAGCTCACCCAGTTATTTTCTAATAAGTTTAAAACCATAATATGACTGAAACAAAATAAGAACTTATCGTCATGATATTCAACAATATGAAATCTCAACTCAATGGCCATACAACTCCAGTTACAGAAGTAAATAATACTTTCTTTTTTGTAGAAATTCAAATTGAATGCCTAGAATACCAGTGATGCAAAAAATGCTTTGTAACTTATTACCTCGAAGACGATAGGCAACACTCAAGTTCTGCATAAAGGGATAAACCAAGAGGCGCTCAGTCGGGGTAGTACAAAACCCAATCAACCGTAACAGGTTCCTATGCACAGCTACACTTATCATCTCAACCTCACGCTGGAAAGCTGCATCTCCCCCGGGACTTTCGTAATCAGTTAACCTTTTGACAGCAACTTTTGTGTTATCAGCAAGAACACCTTTATAAACCTTTCCAAAGCCTCCCTGTCCTAAAACATTCTTCTCACTAAAGTTGTCTGTAGCTATCTGTAATTCTCTCCATGCAAATCGTTTTAGCTGACCAAATGCAATTCGCCGATCAACTTCCCCTGATAAAAAAAACAAAAATGATCAGAATATAGAATACACACACACACAGTATTTTATAGTTAGCATCAGAAATTTGTAATTTTTAAAAAGGAGAAAGTTCACACCAACTCATTTTTAATGTAGCTATTACTTTATTTTAACATGCATTCACAGTAAAAAGATTAAGCCGAAATATGATCATATCCCACATCCACTTAACATGAAAGGTTTAGGGTAATAAAGATGGATGGAAATATTCCAATGTTTAGTTTTAAGGACCATTTCGTTTAGGAGAAGCCTAATACAATAACATTTGCAATCTAAAAAAGAAACTAAAACCTGCAACATCTACAAAAACTTCACGCCTGTAGCCCTTGTGTCTACGCTTGCACCAAAAGAACAGAAGACCACCAAGGAAAAGGACAACAACTAACGCTATAACAATTCCAACAACGAGGCCAGTTTTTGATTTATGTGATGAACCTGACAAGAGTAGACAAATTAGTATTCAGCTTGTCGAGAGGGAGTGAGGAAGAGGAAGAGATAACATGCACATCAAAAGGATGAAATAAACGTTCAAATAAAGTAACCTTGGTCTGCATTATCAGATTCGCAAAGTCGATGACCACAATCCAAATTATTTCCAGTGAAACTGCAATAATGAGCACAATTAAAAGAGTAAAATGTAATGGTAAATATTATTTTAAAAATGGCAAAGCATCTCAAGTACATAAATTAAAATAATATTCTATCCGAGGATTCCAAGCTCACAGCATGCCATATGGTCCCATCAGATAAAAGGGGGAACAAAAACATTTTCAAATTTATATTTAACTACATAACCAAAGAATAAAGTTAAGCATTTTTTTTTATCATTATTGCTCCCATTTGCTACACTTATAATGTGAGTTCCTCAACATCGTATTTGATCCACTTTGACCAAGTGGTTGAGAGTTCAATCCTCACTACTCCTTTATTCTCATTTTAAATCAACTTGTTGCAGAAAATATCACTGCACAAAGTTTTGTCTATTCTTCAGGATCAAAAGGCTTATATATGACAAGGTATGTTAAAAGATACAACAACAGTTCTAGGTTTTCAAGAAAAAACCTAAGCTATTTTAGAATAGCCAAAGCCTAATAATAAGAATATAAAACACCCCAACACCTGTCATTCAACGATGTTGTGGCTTCTGGTCAAAAGCTTAGATATTATAAGACTATGCAATGCAGGCAACCCCCAAGTCCTCATTATAGCATTAAAATCGATTATTGTTGTGGAAATAGATACTTGTGGTAGCAGCCCAACATCCCTTGATTCAAACTATCTTGCAGGAGTTCCACAGCTGATCAATAGGTGGCCACTCGGGTGTTGAACACATCAACAAGGGTTGCTACTGAACGGGGTATGCACCAAGATATGAAATCTTATGACCAACAATTTGCCAACTAGCTAAATCATCCAATACTTTAACCGCTGGATTGCTATAACCCCTCCCTATCCCTCACAACATATTTGGCCAGGGATTTTATTGTTTGTCTACCCCCATCTTATGGCTTCACAGTGATCATGGTTGCGAAGGATTGCCTCTCTAAATACTTGCATTTTTCCACACTTAAAAGCAGATTATTCAAGCAAGCAAGTAGTTGAGGTATTTATGAAATCCATTGTGAAGTTCCTTGGGGTACCAAAGTCAATAGAATCATATGACAAAGTCTTTACAAGTAAATTTTGGCAGCAACCTTTTTTAAAATAAGTGGCACCATCTTAGATATGAGTACTGCCTACCATCCACGATTTAATGATTAGTCCAAAGCTCTTAATAGATAAGATGTTTGGAGATGTATTTAAGATGCTTCACAGTTGATGATCCAAAGGGCTGGAGTAAGAAGTTGTCATGGACAAAATATTGGTATAATACCAGTTTAAGATGCTTCCAAACTGGTATTGGCATTAAACAATTTGAAGCTATTTATGGGATAGACACTCCTAATCTTCCTAAATAGTTGGGTGATGCCCCTGAACACCTCCATTGCAAGAAATGTTGCTACATCATGATCAGACATTGTTATGTCCTAAGCATAATTTGATGAAAGCACAAAATCCGATGAAGTATCAAAAAGAAGTTCATGTGGGATTCCAAGTGGGCGACCTTGTGCTAGTTAAACTCCAACCATACTGGCAGCATTCAATGGCTCTTCGCAAAAACCAGAAGTTTGACCTTCATTATTTTGGTCCTTTTCCGGTAATACAAAGGATTGGACCTGTTGCTTAAAAATTATCATTGCCCCTCTAGAGCGAATATCCACCCAGTTTTTCATGTTTCTTTATTGAAACCATACAAAGGAGAGTGTTGGCAACAATACCTGCCTCTACCACATCTAACCTATGAGCTTGGTCCGGTTGATAACTCCGGATTGTAATGCCCTAAGCGGTACAATCCAGAGTAATTTTGCACGGGGATCAACATATACCTCAAGTACTTGATCAATGGGAAGAGTTGGATATCTCTAAGGCTACTTGGGAAGATGTGCTCACTTTGCAAATTGGGTATCCTAACTCCAACCTTGAGGACAAGGTTGATTTCCATTAGGGGAGAAATGTTATGAAGGGAGTAAAAGAGGCTCCAGAAATAGAAGCAGCTGCAGGTAGTGAGCAAGTGGGGATTGTGGGACCCAATGGACACATAGCAAAGAGGGAGGTAAACAAAAATGGAAGGAAAAGAAATAGTCTATTCTGCACTGAAAGATTTCATGTGGAGGACCAAGTAATATAAAAGGGGAATTGCAAAATGGAAAAGGAGTGGATGATGTAATTTATCTCCTTCTCTCTTGGCACTTCTGGAATATTCTCTGACATTCTGTTTTATTTCTGAAATTTTCGTTTCTTTTGTGTCGGAGCTGACAGCTTCTTGTTTCAGCTTTTTCTCATGTTATGATGAAATTCCAAAAATTCCAAATTTCCATAATACTATATAGATTGTTCTGCTCATAGTTTTCCCTTACTGTTTTATTGCTTAATTAACCACATTATATAGAATCACTATCACTGTTTGATTCGATTATGTCAGTAATTGTTAAATGAAATTCTATATCTCTGGACACTTTGGATGTATTTCACCAAGTGTTGCATGTGAGCACACTGTCCTAGCAGTCAGGGTTAGAAAGACAAGTTCAATTGGCAATTTAAATGCATCATACACTAATTTTGTGGTTTTATCATCCATACTTGTATTTAGAAACCTCAAATAACCGCTCTGGGATTTTGCCATTCAGATTATTTGAATCTAGCATACTGCAAAAAGAGAAGTTAGAATAATCGATCAGATACTAAAGTAATGAAATATACTTTAAAAGAAACAGCAAAGTTCTAGAAAACATAATTGCACATACACATTGATCAATTTTGGAAGAGTGGCAAGTGATTCAGGAATAGTCCCACTAAGATTGTTTTGACTCAATGTTCTGGTTGCAGGACAAATAAACAGACACTTATAAAAATTACACAAAAGAATACATAATGAGGCCTAAGAAGACGCATCATATATCCAAAGAACCTAGCAAAAAGAATGTCATACTTACAAGAACTGAAGCACTTTAAGATTACCAAGGGAAGAAGGTATTTCTCCAGTTAATTTATTGCTTTCCAAATCCAACCTGCACAAGCTTGTCATGTTTCCTATCTCTTTCGGTATGCTGCCAGTGATGCCATTCCCTTGCAAAGAACTAATACATGTATAATATACATACATCAATTCTTACATTTAAATTTTTCCTTTAGTTGTTAATGGTAAATATTTTAAAAGAAAAAACCATTCCCATGAAAACATGTAATAAAACAAAAGCATGAACAACTTCATTGACACACGCCTCCACTACTGAAAGGTGAATGTTTTATGCAGCAAGAGTAAACTCGTGAACTACTTCACTAGAGGGCATCAATAACTTCTTTTAAAATAAGAAAATTAATCATAATGAAAAAATATATCAAAATTATCAATACTTAGCAATAGTATGCATCAAAGTCACAACATTCACTGCAGATAATGACTACAGTTCATCAGATGCATAGAAAATAACTCCAATCTTATATAGCAACATAAAATAATGGTGACGTGTGTATATATAATTTCACATTGTAATACTAGAATGCAAACAATTCAAGAATGATAAGGCTAGCCAGTAAAAAGGAGGGAATATGCACACATGGTTTTTAATAACCAACAAGCTGAAGTTATCTAACAAGTTATCCATTATAGAAAATTGAGAGAGTAGAATGCCAAAATTATTTTTAGTATTATGGAGTTGACCAAGATTGTGTGGGTCCTTTCTGTGATAGAAATCCTTACAGGGCTGTAACATATTTTAGTACTCCTATTCTTGGGGTCAAGAATCCTGTGAATCCCATATATGCCAGTGATCTGCAACGAAGCAATTTTATATACAGAAAACAAAAAATTAAAGATACAAAAATGTGAAATATATAATTTCAACAATGAATAATGATACTCAACATCTTCAGCAAATCAAATAATTAAAAGAAAACGACAACAGAAAATATCTTACACTTGCACGACATTGTTGTTGGAGTCACAGTAAACACGTGACCAAGTACAAGGATTAACTTGATTTTGATTCCAGTCAGTAAGCTGGTGAGCTGAAGCATTCAGTGACACCTTCAATGCATATAGTGCATCTCCTGAAATGAACAAGAACATTACATATTGACTAGTTCCTCGACCAAAAGTCCAAAACAACGGCAGTTTTGGAAAAATAAGAGGCAACCATTAAATTCTGCCAATAAATAGCTGTATTTATGTATTTATTCCTTAGAAATAAATTGGAAATTAAAGTTGAAAAGTTATTTTATTGACATAAAAGAAATTCATGTGTATAAGCATAGCAGTTAACTTTTACATACAGCACCTTGTTGCTTGAGTACCATAAGAACAGAAGAGTATACCTTGCGTGTCAGGAAACACAAAAGAACATAAGCAACCCAATAGCAATAACACAAATAAGAAGCCCATTTCTACTGGCATCATCCACTGACACAATGTCCGTGAGAATCAATTAGCATAGAAGCAACCTCCATCTCTGCAAAGCAGAATCATCAAAACATTAAGCTGTGAAAATTGGAAAACAACAGTAATGCAAAAATGATTAACAGTACAGAACAAACTACTAGTGATGAAAACAGAATTATTGCAGAACAAAGTATTTACGATCAACCAAGAAAAGTTAAGCCAGCTTTTGGAAATAAGAGGAGTATTTATCCTAGCCATGCAAAAATGGGTAACAGGACAAGGAAATTTATTTTGTGTTTAATTCTAAGGGACATAACCTTTACATTTATTTCTGTTCTGTACATACACCAGGTCTTATAGCAACTCAAACTGTGCAGACCTAGATAGCCACAGCCAAACTATCTGTTTCACTACTCACGGATCTCACCCTATAAAATGAAAAAGAAAAGATCTAGAAAAGCAATCACTCTTAACATGACATCCAATCTAGTTGTTAATTAACACTTTTCAATCACAAGTTCATCCAAAGGAATCAAAAATACAAATATGGCTCAATTGCTAAGCACTAAAATTTCACCTACTCAGAAAATGCAGAAACACAACAGACTCGACACAACCAATTAAGTGACCTGGTAATTAAAAAGAAAAATACACAAATAATTAAAATCACCAAAGTCCCATTTAAAGAACCGGGCATGATTTTTTCATAAAAAATAAATTAAAACAAACAAAAGCCACAGCAACAAAAACACTGATGTAATCGGGACCAGACCAAACAAAATCACTCGATAGAAAAAAAAAAATCCAGAAAGTTCAATCAGACAGCGGAAAAATCAGCGAACAGAAGAGTAGGGAGAAAATGAAATCGAGTAGGCACCGACCAAAGCGTGCGCGCAAAGGGACAAAAAAATGCGTAAAGAACAAAAGGCTTGCGCAAAAGCAGAAGAAGCAACAAAACTCAGAAAAAGAGAAACTGAAAATCGGAATCAGGTACCGGAGTAGCCGGTACTAGGTCATGGACGGTGAAGTTGCACTTGGTGAGAAGAGAATAGAAGGAAAGTTTGTTAGCGAAAGGGAAAGTTGAGTAGTGGCGAAGCCTCAAAAGTATGGTGAAAGAGAAAGACAAGTAACTGAACAAAACAGAAGAAAAAAAAAAGAAGAGAGTGAGAGATATATACATTAATACATAGCTGGCAGAATGGGCGAAACCCACAGTGTGACACCAAATCTGGAACAGAACCTTCTATCCCTTATTTCTTATGTGTTCTTTCTCTTTGAGCCAAACCTTCCTAATAATTCACTTTTCCCCTTTTCCTACTTCTTCCACTACTTTACTTTACTACACTTGACTATCTGTCTCACACTCACTCTCACACACCACACAGCACAACACAACTGAACTGAAATCAATTATATAATAATAGATTATAATATTTAAATAATTATACTTTTAAATAAAAAAAAATTATGTTTCTGACTAATAATTATAATTTTTATTAAAAGATAAACGTTCGATCCTTAACACTCGATAAATAATTTAATAAGAATGAAAAAGAAAAGCAAGTTGCATCATTATTGGTTCTCTCAATCACTGCACTTAGTGTTGTGTTGTGTCTCTTGCTGACTCCTTTCCAATGCTTTGAAAATTTCACCCTCTTAATTAATTCCACTTGTCTCACGCCCCCATGTTCCTTCCTATCCATGTAATCTTCTCTGCTAATTAAAAATTAATGCTTTAAGAAGATTATGATACTAGGTTCTTTTGCTGTAAGAGATTAATTAATGTTGTAATAGTAGGGAATAAAATGAATTCCGTGTAGAATCTAGTCAAACTGTTTATTCTTGTCTTAAAAGAGACTACTATTCATAATCTTATCCAACCACTCTTTAACTCCTAACATTTTTATATTTTATAATCTTAGTAGGTTATCTATGATCATCATTAATGACAGAATCATTGAATTTCTATTTTAAATATTAATGTTTTCTGAAAATTTTCACTAAAATAAATAAAGCAGAAAAGCGAGTTCGTTTATAATATAAATTCGTTCCGACAACTAAGACAAATATTTTTAAAGAGAGGAAGATTAGTTTAGAATATTGGTTCTGATATATTTATGATTTGTTGTTAATGTTAATTTGATGATGAAAGGTATTATTAGTTAATTTGAATTTTTTATAAAATTAAAGTAAAATATTTAATGACTAAAACTTTTAACTTTTGATGCTTTAAAGCTTCAAGTCACGTTTTGTTGTTTTATTTATTTTAGAATCTAGTTTAACTCTACTGGGTAATAATATAAAAGGAATTAATGGCTGAAGTATATTCATGTCAATGAACATTATTTAATTTATGTTTGGAATAATTTTAGTTACATTATTTAATTATTCTAAAGTTTTTTTTTTAAAAAAAAAGCTAGTCCTTTTGTGACTAATTTTTGCGCTGGGTCTATCTTTTTAGTAGTCTTCTTTTCACACATTTTCCTTTCTCCTCACAATTAGCATGTTTTACTTTGTAAGTTAAAAATGTCATAAAATAACACAAATGAAGTAATATTTTTCAAAGAAAACTATGTGAACTAAAATTTGAATTTTTGAAAGCATTTTTCAAATATCTTTATTCTTATAATTTGTTTTTGTTGACATGTTTATTCTTCTGTGATTCTCCATCAATAATTTTATCAATTGATGAACAATAACCTATTATCGGATTATAAAATAAGTGCAAATTACTTAGGTCAACTTCGTGTAACAGATCAATACGCTGGAAGTCAAGAATGAGACATAGGTCAATTACTCATTAATTGATTTTATTTCTATTGTAGCTAATTATAATTTATAGCATTAATATGTCATTAACATTTTAAATTTCATTATTATTTTATTTTATTATTTTCTTATATTATAGAAGCTATATTATAAGTGAGATTCAATGATGTTGGAAGAATAAAATGTTATGTGTAAAATTGAAAATGCAGGTTTTATGATTGAAAAAGAAAGCAAGAAAACGATAAAGTGTGAGGTGCTAAAAATTGAAGGAAAGAATTGTTGCAGGAAATGAAGGAGAATCATGCGTTGTGTTCCACTTGTTATTTTCAGCAAAAGTGAACAAACAAACCACGTGATTACACAAAGTTCAATATAAAGAAAAACATTCTACATTATAACACGTGTGTATCCACACATAAAAACATTAATTTTTATTATTATTATTATTATTATTACTTAGCCCATAAACATAGTTTTTTAATAATTTAAAATCTCAAGTAATATAATTATTATTGTTCACTATATTAATTTAATTGTCTGTCAGAATTTTAAAATATTGCGTAAGAGATATATTTTTGGTTTTGTTTACATGAAAAGTAATTAAGACTCGAGACTTTTTAATAATCTGAAATATTCTACCTCATTTTAATTAGGATTGGATAAAATAAAAATACAGTTGATCTAAATTATTTTAACATTGAATTAGATTTTCAGAGTAATTTAATAAGGTGGAATGAATTGCATGATTATTTAAATTATAGTGTTTAAAAAAAATGATGTTTAAATGATTTGAATTATTATAAATAAATATTTTGTTTTGGAATATCTTTTCCACTCAGTTATAAATAAGTTGTAGTTATAATATCAATTCAATTTTAAAAAACTAAAATAGTATAATTATTCAATTCATTTTCTTACAATTTAATTTAATTCAATATCAACATAATTGGATTCAAATATTTTTCAAAATCTAAGCTTACTATATTAATACAAATTAATCATCTTACAAATTTGTAAGTTATTTAAACTAAAAAAAATCACGCCAAATTACGGGATCAATATACTAAATTATTTAATTTGCAACTAGTTTTAGATGTAATATATAATAATAGTGTTTAACCATTGAACCATTCTAAAAAAAAAAAAAAAAAATTATTAAAAAATGATGAAGATCACATTTTTATCTATTTTTCCTTGATTTGTCGATTTTTATTCAGATCTCAAATTGAAAAGAAAAGAAAATGTATCTAAACCAAATCATTTATTGTAATTAAATACATTGCTATATATTGAGTTAAGTAACAACAATAAAAATACATAGGAGTGTGCTCTTATAAGATATTCTAAAGTTTGATTATATTATACTTTACTATAGTTATAAACATAGTTATACCTTAGTAAGTCTTGAAGATATATCATGTCAGGTAGAAAAATAATATAAACCGAAAAGTTTGAATTAATTATAATAAAATTTAAAAGGTAAATAAGAAGCAAACAGCTGGAAAGAAAAAAGCATTATGGAATAATCCGTGACGGTTTTGGTGTGTTATTGTGAGCAATTATTGTTGTATTTATCAAATTGAAAAGTAATAATGTGAGTTTGATCACAAATACATGGTCATGCCATGGAATCATGTGATCGTGAAATAACAATAGTTTTGTAGTTCATCGACAACCAAAAAGGGTCCCACTGTGCTGCTTTGTTACCTAAAAGATCTAATCCAAATCTTAAAAAATGTTTTTTTCTCATATTGTAATTATACGATACAAATTGATGAGCTGTGTTGTCCAACGTAATTTAATGTTTGGTTTAGATAATTTTTTTTTCTTCAATTATTTTAAAAAAATATTCTTGAGTTAAACTATTACATATTTTATAGAATGTGTATTAGTATAATATTCTAATATTATTTGGTGGGAATATAGTATATTAAAACTAGTTTAAAAATAAAAAATATATATAATTCGTAATTTTTTTTAAATCTCAAATATATTTTTTAAAACGTTATTCACTGAAATTTGATATAATCTATAAAATATATCATTAAAAAGTATAACAAAATTTAAATTAAAGATGCTTTAAGAATGATTAGTGTAAGTATAACAAAATCAAATTAGGCATAACTTACTTCATTCAAAAACAACTTATTGAACATTATTGTATATCAAAATTAGTAGAAATTTAATATGTATTCAATTTAAAGTCAATCAATTGACATAATATCCTTAGATCAATCGTCACATGTCAGATATTATTTGTTTTGGGTTTAAAATTTGTGTCCCAAATTTATTCTTTAACAAACCTTTCAAAAAAGAATGCATATTTAAGCGATGAGACTATTATGTAACAACTTACTTTGCTGAACAATTATACATTATTAATCCTCAAGTAATTCTAAAATTCTAAATGAGTTTATTAAAGATACCATCCTTAAACCAGCTAATATTGTATTTCAAGAATTAAAGTTAAAACAAAGGTTTAATTACTCGGATGATACTCACTTTGGTACAAGTGTGCCAATCTGGTACCTGTTTTTAAAAAAGTGTCAATTGTATCCCAACTTTTGAAAAAGTGCTTCAATTAGGTCTCTTTCAGACGAAGTTGACTAATGTCGTTAGTCAACGTGCCACGTGTCAGTCTGTGGTTTTTTGATTTTTTTTTGATTTTTTTAATATTTTTTTGATTTTTTTAAATTTTTTGAAAAAAAAATAAAAATGCCATGTGTCAGATCCTTGTGTGTGACACGTGGCATTGTCAGTGCCACGTGGCATTGCAATCCCAAGTGTCAGTGTCACTATCAGATTTCATTGTGTTGATTTCGATTTAGTCCCTATATATGTCTTTTTGTTTCAATTTGGTATCCACTTATGTATATCTGATTCAATTTTGTCCCAATTTTTTTAATAAGTAAAATATTTTTGTAATTCATTTTTTTAAGATTAAAACTAATTAAGTATAAATATTATTTGTATAAAATGTTTTACTAATATTTTTTTATTAAAAATGACTTTTTAACATATTACTTTATTAATTATTTTTTTATTAAGTACTCATGTTTTGTTAATTATTATTTTTTTAACCCAAAATAGAACAATATTGCCTCTTACTAATTTTAAACCAAAATTTCTATCTGTCTAAATGTTATACTAATCTTTTTTATTAAAAATGACTTAATAAAATGACTTTTACCACTAAATTTTAATATAAATATCAAATACTTAATTTTTGTAAAATTTTTATACTTAATTACTTTTAATTTTATAAAAGATGGATTTTAATTATTAGAAAAAATTAGGTCAAGATTGAATCAGATATACATAAGTGGGTACCAAATTGAAACAAAAAGACATATATGAGGACTAAATCGAAATCAACACAATGACATATGATAATGACACGGACATATGGCATTGCAATGCCACGTGGCACTAACAATGCCACGTGTCACACGCGGGGACCTGATACGTGGCATTTTTAATTTTTTTTCGAAAAATTAAAAAAAATTAAAAAAAACAAAAAATAAATTAAAAAACCACAGATTGACACGTGGCACGTTGACTAACGACGTTAATCAACTCCGTCCGAGAAGGATCTAATTGAAGTACTTTTTCAAAAGTTAGGATGCAATTGACACTTTTTTAAAAGCGGGTACCAGATTGACATACTTGTACCAAAGTGGGTACCATCCGAGTAATTAAACCTAAAATAAATCGTAAGTACTTCAAAATATTAAGTAAGAACTTAATAAAGTTCTCCAAAACACTAAGTTCAACTATCTAAGATATTCATATACTAATACTTCATTGTCTCATTCTAACTTTGGTGCTACTATCACCATTAATTCTTATTATTGTTCTTGTATTTGATATGTGATCATCATAAAAAGAAAAAAAAAATAAGAGATACACAAAAAATTAAGGTAAACTAGTTTTCATAAGAATATACTCTTGAAAAATATCATATCTTATCACAAAGGTTGTCAAAATAAATCTTTAAGATAAATAAAATTAGTTTGCTAAGGTTCAAACATCACACTACTAAAATAACATCTAGACTTTTACTTTTGAAATATAAGTGTATTGAATAGACTCGCGAAACTTTGCACCTTTCATACTTATTTCCCTTTTAATTTTTTAAAACTGAAATCACTAGTGTAAAATAGAAATATAAAAAGATATTATGTCAGTTCATTAAGAAGAAATGTAATAAATTGTACAGTGACAATTTCATAAATATTGAAAATCATATTATATCAATTGTTAGGTTTAACTAGTAATATCTCTTTAAAAAAATTAATGTTATTTTTAATTTAAAAACACAATACTACATCGATTATTGTGTAGAACCACTATAATATAACTTTTAATTCATATGTGTCATCTTTCCTTCTTCTAGATCTTTTTATTCTCTTTTGCACCTCTTCTTGTTTTCATTCTCTTGTTATCTCTTCTTCATTATCATTTGTTTAACCTTCATTGTTGGAAAAAAGTGTCATCACATTGAGAAGCCTTCACATTGCATCATTGCTGCTGTGCGAAGGAGGTGTCCTAAACAAAAAAGCATTTGTGTGAGGTAACTTTCCTTTTTACAAGTTGACTATGCATTTTAAATTCTAGTCTAAATTTGTTTTAGTAATTTCTACAATCAAATTTGTTATTGAACATGAACAAGTGTTTCTAAAATAAAATTTTAAATTTAATTAAAAAGCTAGACAAACAGTATCATAGTATCATAGTACTTATAATTTAATTTATTTTTTATTTGGCATTTGGTGAAGGGCAATGAGCCACATTAAAATTACTTTATGGAAGGTGTGTTAATATCTAAACACTGTTTGGCTACTGTTAGATAAGGGTGATATGTTGACTAGGTAATTATCATATATATATATATATATATATATTTTGTTGGAAAAATAAACGTAAAGAAACATATAGACAAATAAAAATTGTCAAATATAAACTTGAAGTGTGTTTGACTCGGAAAAAAAATATCATAAATTTAGAGTTCATTATATAGTTATTAGCACTAATTTTCTTAGTTGTCCTAGATGATGTGAGACTTTTTAAGACATGTTATTTTCATCATTCCAATATATATATATATATATATATATTTGTATAAAGAAAGAAGAGTAGGGTTGAATTAAATATTTCAGAAATACACATATATAATTTAATTTATTAAATTGAGTGGTGATAAGGATTTAGATTGAAGGTTGAAAGCATTGACTTCATAATAGGAATAGTAATGCCTATGCATGCATGCACTATACTAACAAACTATGCTACTCATGCATCCCTCATCATGTTGATTTGGCAGACAAGCAGACAAAATTTGGCAGAGCTAGAATTCTATGCCTATTGCCCTATTACCCTACATTTTAATCATTGCCAAATTCTCATCTTTGAAAGAGAAAAAACAAAACTATATTTAAATGACTAATGTATTTAATCTCCAATGTTTCAGGATCAACAAAATTTCATTTTAGTCTTCAAAACATTGTTATATCTTTATTGATGGTTTTAATAGTTGTATTTTTTTTATAATATATTTTAACGAGCTAAATAAATAAATTGTATTAATTGGTTTGTAAAATATTATAAATTTAAATAACCCATAGATATAAGCGTATGTTAAATAATATTTTTACAGTAATTAGTAGAAAAGGCTGTTGACAAAAGTTTAGGACTTATTGTATACGTAAAGAAAAGTAGAAATCAATTATATAATTAGTTGATAGTTAACATGAATTAGAAGAGAAGAAAAAAGTGAATACGATAGTGCAAGAATAAATTAATAGACTAGTGCTGAATTTTAATAAGTTAAATTAATAAGTTAGCAGTATTACTTGTTTAAAAGAGATGTTAACATAATTAGTTTGATTGATTTTCCCCCCTTTCAGGGTGTTAGGCCCATATGTTGTTAAAATTGGGGGAGACGCTATTTGCACCCCTGATTTTAATGAACCAACCCCTAATAGAACTTTTTCTAATTCACTATCTCTTTATAAAGTTTGTAGCTATGGCAATAATCCCTCAACAACTTAAAAAAAAAAACAAAACAAGAATCTTTGAGATTATTATCGTCTTTAACTTTAACTTCTGATGTATAATTATAAGTGATTCCTTAATATTTATCATTTTTACCCACATGGTTTTTTTTTATCTCCTAATTTTCAGACGAGGGTATATTTGGAAACAAAATGAAGAAGGTGGTTTATTAGTGAACTTCAAGGGTGTCAATGATAAGAATGTGTAATATTTTTTTTCCTTCACTGAGCCTAAAATGCACACCCCTTCCGAGCCCAATCTGCCAGCACTATATATTATTTTTCTTTCTTTTTCCTGAAAAAAAAAAACATGTCAATATAAACATGTATTTCTTTTTTTTTTCTACAATTTTTTATAGTTGAGTATGTTTGTTTCATTTTTACTGTTGGTGCATTTTATACATAATATTAATAGTTGTTTAAATTAAATGCTTCAATGCGATTTTTCAAAAAAGAAACAAAAAAAGTTGCATTGACTTGAGCAGTGAATGTTTGTTTGTAGCGTTAGGTTAACCATGCTAACTAACATGATAATATTCATACCAAAGTTAGCATAAAAATTTTGATTGCGTATTAGGTCATATTTGGATTTACCACTGAAAAAAGAAGAAGAAGAAGAAGAAATTCACCACATGGAGTGCTTCTTTTGAAAATGGTTTTGATATATATGAAATCTTTATATAAATTATTTAATAATAAATATTTACATGTCATAAAGCTCTGAATAAATTCGAAATTCTATAAATATGCAAAACATAAATGATTTGTTGGTTGCATTCATCTTCGTCCAAAATGTCTCACATAATTTAACCAGAATCTCTAAACACATCAACTATATAAGCATAACATAACATACAAAATATTGTATTTTCTCTTACACAATCAATTAAAACTAATACAACATCAATTATGTAATTTTCAAAAACAACCGATTACAATAATATCATGTGAAATATTTAATACCATTAAATGTCAATATTCGGGACATTTTCCATTTTAATTGATAAAATATTTATGTTGATCTAACAATTTTTTTTCCACCAAATTCGTAAATACAAACTCTTGTAGAAGTTTTAGAATAAGATCATATATAATTTGATGTTTAAGTAAAAAAAAAAAAAAAAAAAATTTAAATTATATAAAATTTAATTGGTTTTTTCCTGAATCAATTCCAACCACAACAAAGAAGATTGCATTACTTTATTTTGTCTTGGATTATATGTTTGTGATAAAAAAAAAACTATTACTTTTTAAAAAAATTTATGTATATTTACTATCTAAATAAGACTATTTTTTTAAAAAAATCATCTTAGTTTTTTAAATTTAATATTTAGAAACTAAAATTGTTTCCGCTGTTTTTTTTTTTCTTAATTCAGTAGACCAATACTAATTTCATCTACAACGTTAAATAATATAAATATAAGTATTTAAATAATTTTGGTACGCGTTCATTATTAATGTATTTTTCTATTGAGAGTCCACTCATTCGAAATTTGTCTCTTTTTCATTCTTTAATTTTGATAAAAGAAAAATTAGTTAAGAAACAAATTCACAAAAGTTACGTCCACAGGGAATTATTAATTATTAATATGCTTTTAAAAAAAATAATGTATATAATATAGTAAAATGATAATGAAAATTACATTTTCTATATTTTTATTGTTCAGTAATGACCGATTGGTATGAAATATTTGATAAAAGGTACGACCGATTATCATTTTGATATATTTTTTTAGCACGTTGTTTTATCCATCTTTGTTACAAAAATTGATTTAAGGATATCAAGTTTTAAAAAGTAAAAAAGAAATATATATCTTGTTTTTTTTTTCTACCAAAAGTATTTATGCTCAGTTTGTAAGAACTTAAATCTGCTAAAAGAAGAACAATCTGTAGCAATTTTATGGACAAAAAGATCCAATACAAAAATTTCTTTAGATTTATGGACCAAAGATTAGAAACATTTTTCTTTTAATGTAAAGCTGATAAAAAAAAATTCTCCAACTTGTTTTCTTTAATCTATATATAATTATTTTTTGGCCTTTTATTATTAATAATATAATATAAGAGACTTTTGTCTCTGACACATTCACTTGTGTGTGCGTGTGTGACTGTTGTGTCTGCGTCTTCTACTCTGAAAGTACACTCCTTTGCTTCATCTTCGATCAATTAACCAATCATTAACCAACACACCATGGCGGGGTGTATCAGCTTCACCGCCACGCGCGACCGCTGCTTCCGCTTCTCCTTCTCCAACGCCGGCCTCAAATCCGCCACCACGGATCTGGGCCAAGGCACCATCATGCACTGCTGGGCCCCCAAGGCCCACAAAGACTCCAGGCCCAACCTCGTCCTCCTCCACGGCTTCGGCGCCAACGCAATGTGGCAGTGGAACGACTTCCTCCCCCAACTCACGCGCCGCTTCAACGTCTACGTCCCGGACCTCCTCTTCTTCGGGGACTCTCACACCACCCGCCCCGACCGCACCGAGGCCTTCCAGGCCCAGTGCATGGCCGCCCTCCTCCAGGCCCAAGGCGTTCGGACAAGCAGCGTAGTCGGGATCAGCTACGGCGGCTTCGTCGCCTACAGCCTCGCCGCGCAGTTCCCTGAGCGCGTGGAGAAGGTGGTGCTGTGCTGCGCTGGGGTGTGTTTCGAAGAGAAGGACTTGGATGAAGGACTGTTTCAGGTGAAGAGCGTCGACGAGGCTGCCGAAATCTTGCTGCCTCAGACGCCGGAAAAATTGAGGCAGCTTCTGCGCCTCGCGTTCGTCAAGCCCTCTAAAGTCACGCCCACTTGCTTTCTCACTGATTACATCAACGTGAGTACCACGCGCTGCCCTGAATTTCAATTCATTTTTTGTTTTGTTGGTTTACTTTAAAATTGTTTGGTACACTTGTTCCTAATTACATCATGCTCTGTTACAATTCGATGGTGGTGGGTCACCCCTGGTAGAGACGATTTATTTAATGTTTAGGTCGAGATAAACCGAAAAAAAATAAAAATTCGAAAGATGAGAGAAATGAGTAGAAGGTTTGATTTTTTGACAATTGGATCAGAGAAGCGTTTACTTCTTTTTCAGTTGTCGTTTTAATTGAACAAAAGTTATGCCCGCGTGTGTGTTCTCTGTTGGTCCATTTGGATGCTCTCTTCTTCACAACACCATTGTCCTCTCGTATTGAGAAAAACGTCCAAGTATGAAAAAGTATGCATATTTTAATAAAATTTGTCGTTTCTACTTGATTTGAACCGTTCTCGATTATTCCACAGTGAGAAATTACCCAAAGTTCTGATTGCTTGCACAAGCATGGGAGTGCCAATTGCCAATTTACTGAAGTTTGTTACATGCAGGTGATGTGCACTGAAAATGTGCAAGAGAGGAAAGAACTGATCGAAGCATTGTACAAGGATAGAAAACTGTCTAATCTTCCTAGGATAACCCAGGTTTTTTCTTTTCCTTTTTCAGACTTTACATTATGGGTTGGTTTCACTAAATGACATAAGTTTTTTATGATGCAGCCTACGCTAATAATCTGGGGAGAAAAGGACATGGTATTCCCAATAGAACTAGCTCACAGACTGAAAAGGTCTCTCTCCAATTCACCTTTCGTTTTGTGACATTGTTAATTTTGTCTTGAAAATGTCTCTCCAATTTACACTTACACGATTGTTTTAACTTCACATCTGGTTTTAGGCATCTGGGAGAGAATGCAGAACTAGTGGTTATTAAGAATGCAGGACATGCCGTGAATGTAGAGAAGGCCAATGATATGTACAAGCATATAAGATCCTTCCTCATTGATTCCACAGCTCCAACTGTGCAAAAAAACCACAGTAATGATCGCCATGTGGATTAGCAGAAAAATAGAAAGATGTCACACTACAGACATTTAGATTTGATTTCAGCATTGTAGATATGCTTGTGTATTGATTTGTTTGTACGCTATTATCAGTCATGTGGTATTTTTTTTCTCGGGCAGGACTGAAAGGGGATAGTTGTGAAACTGGTTCCTTACAGAGAGAATAGAAACAGTGCATCTGTTGCTTATTTAAAGGAATGTCAGAAAATAGTTTTGAGAGAACATCTTCCAAGGAAACTCGGCTGGGATTGCATGATAATATCATGACTTGGTGTGTGTATTTCAAACAGTGTTTGAATCAAACATCTCAAGCGAATATTTCCCTTTTTTTAAGGATTATCGCGTTGTTTGGTTCCACTAGAAACCAGTGGAACAACAATCTTGAACGGAAAGAAAAGATATATAAACAAAGGAAAAATAAAAATGCTTCTATTAATCCCAATTTTTTTTTATTTTTATGTGAGATGTTTTTTCTTGAAACCATACTCACCATAAAGTTAAGGAATGGACAATGACTTAGAAGGAAACTGATATGTAAACACGCAGTAATTAGTAACTGTCGTATTTGACAGTTTAAAAGAGAAGAAGCAAGGAATAAAGCGAATGGTGGGTTGATAAAGAACCATTTTGGGCCTTGGGCCTCCGTATTCTTCCCCATCCTTTTTTGGGCCTGTGGCCTCCTTTATGCACATGCTTACCCATTCTTTTTATAGGTTCAAGTCAGGAAGTAAAAAAATAAAAAATAAATAGTAAATAATGTAAGAATGGAATACTTACCTACACTTAAAATATATAAATGTTACCTACACCTTACTAAAGTAGCCGAATTGTAGTTGCAAAATTATCCACAGAAACTAGGAATGAATTAGCGAGTGCTCTTTTCTTTGATCATAAACTATTTTAACAGAGAAAAAAAATAAATAAAAAAAACCCACAAAGACTACAGTGTAGGAGGAATGGATGCGGAATAACCTTTATTCCATTTGTTTAAACATAACTTTCCTAAAGCAGCTTTTACTAATTAAAAAGTTTTGACGATATTCTGAAGTGAACGGCTCCCCCGAATGCTCATCACACTAAGCTCAAAATGATCCCAGCCAAAACGGAACTCCAACCAAACCAAGCTGCCAAACATTCACAAAGAACACAACATTAACGATACATGTCTTATAATTACAACTGTAAACACATGTTTTCCATGCAAGACAATACATTTTGTTTCACCCAAATTACAACATTGAAGTATCGTAAATAACAAAGCTTGACCAAAAACTGATTAGGTACAAAGGAAAAAGAACTTACATAAGAAGAAGAAGGGGTAAGAAGAAGCAGAGTCCCAGAGGTAGTCTTGGTTCTGGTTGTAAGCGGAGGAGCAATCGAAGGTGGTGTTATAGCCTCCTTTACAGACACAGAGGAAGCCATTCCCAGGCTCCGAAAACCCGCACACTCCGCCGCTATTCTCGCAGCCACTACACTTGGTGGTGACCAAGTTATTATCCAAGGCCCCGCCGTAGGAGAACTTCAACGCCACCCCATACACCCAGCGCGAGGGGTCAGTGGGGGTGTCGCCGAGCGACACTACAGAAGCATAGGCCCCACACTGCATGGCTTTGAGGTCGAGCTGGCCGTTGGCGTCGAGGTTGGCGGGGGAATAGACGCAGCAGGAGTTGGTGGGAGGGAAGAGAGGGAGGCCGAGGGAGGCGACGGCGGGGCAAGTGTAGAGGGTGGCGCAGAGGTAGTCGAAGGATGGGTCGCAGAGGGGGGAGGAGAGGGAGAGGGAGGGGTGGCAGGAGAGGAGGAGGAAGGTGGTGGAGGCCAGCTGGAAGGGGGAGGTCCAGTCGAGGGTGAAGCTTGTGGTGGCGGGGTGCATGGCGGAGCAGCTGGACATGGAGGACGGGGCGAGAGTGAGGGTGGAGGTGGCGTAGGAGATGGAGGTGATAGGGTAGGTGACGGCGGAGTGCGTTTTGAGAAAGAGTTGGTCGCCGGTGCCGTTGGAGGCGCAGGTTATGTAAGGGCTGAAAAGAGGGGAGCCGCAACCTGGACCGGTGCCGAAGGGGAACTTCACCTGAGTGGAGCCGCACGTGTCGCGGCATGCTGTGGCTGGTGCCGATGGGAATATGTTGATGGAGAGAAAGGTGAGAGCGAGAAGAAGAGAAGATGGTAGTGGTGCTGCCATGCTTTCATCACAGAATCAATGCCACTACCTTAGCTTAAGCCTCTTCACATGTATTTTTTTACTTTATACCTTTTTTTTCATATAAAAAAATGTTCCGTAAAAAAAAATTATAGAATAAAAGAAAATTTATGAGAAAAAAATCCGACCTGCCGGATTCGAACCAGTGACCTAAGGATTTCAGCTTGAAATACCAACTACAGTCCTCCGCTCTACCAACTGAGCTAAGGTCGGTTGTTGATATACCTCGAGTCCAAAGTTTAAGAATGTTTGGTCCTTTCGAAATCTGTATAGAAAAAGAAATTAACTAGAGAAATTTAAAATATATAGTATATATATTAATAGCTTTTGTGTATATATTCTGTTATGGATTTTATTCGCATATAAATAACTAATTTTAACTTTATTGATCTAATTATCACTACAAAATTAATTTTATTGAGGCGTTTCTATTGTATAATCATAATATTATAAAACAATAAAATTATTTATTTTATATTTTTTTCCTGTATTATTTTTTTATAATTTTAATAACAATTTTCATTTAATAATCTTCCTAACATTTGAATTTTTGTAATTATATTTTTTTATTCTTATTATTGTCATAAAAAATGAGCAATTCTTATGTTTGTACTAGATATAAGAAAAAAATTTGTAAAATTACTTCTCGCAACAAAGAATAAAAAAATGGATATGTTTATTGTTAATTATGAAAAATTATTTTGTCAAATACTATTAAGTTAACTGTATAAAGCATTTGAAGTTGAAAAACATACGAATAAATGTGTGTTTGGATTCAAAGTTAACTTTGATTGAAGTTTACTTTTTTTAACTTGAGTTTAGCAAAAAAATAATTTTAGTATAATTTAATTTGTGTTTGGATACTTTTATTTTAAAAGTATTTTTATTCAAATGATAGTTATTTGGATAATATTAATGAAAAGTATTATGTATAATTACTTAAATAAGTATTAAAATTAGAGTAATATTTATATCAAAATCAATATAAGTTACATATTACTTATACTCCAAATGTTCTTTCTATTATGCATCTTAAACTTTAATATTAGTAATTGAACACGTCATTGTTATTTTCAAACATATCCTATTAGTGTTGGATAACTTGAATCCACTAAGTAAATTTTATCTAATAAAGGATAGAATTATTGTGATGTAAATTGTAATATGTTAATAAAGTTGATTACTTCGTTACAAACATATCTAAATCATTTTATCTTGATTATAATATTTGTACATCAGGTAATTTAATATAATATTACCACTTAAATCTTAAATACCGGTTTAAATTGAGTTACCTATTAGGTTTAAGTATTACTATTTGGGAGAAAAAGCAAATATGAATAAATTGTGGTATTAGACGAAAAATGTTTTAATTATACTTTAGGCCTTAAGATTCAGAGTAATTGTGATTTTGATTTCCTAAATTTCAAGAATATCTTTTTCTTCAAAATTGAAAAAAATTTAAAATAAAAATATTGAAGAACTAAAAATCTCAAATGTTAAATGCTAAGTCTTAAACTTTAAAAAATAAAACGTAATCTATGAATCCGAAAAATTATATTTTATTCTCTCAAAAGAAAAACGATATGTTAAAAAATAGTTCTCATTATTCTTATAAAATATCCTATTAATTATTGTATAAAAAAATAAGTAGCATGTTTATTAAAATGTATAGTATGGTGTACAGTGAAGGATGTCACATTTACGTGAGTATTTGAGGAGATTTGGAGCTTCTGAATTAAGTTCAAAATATACGTGACCATAATTTCATTCCATTCTTATCAATTTTCACAACCATTTTCATACAATTGCAAAATTTATAAATCTTTAATCTCCACAACCATTTTATACAATATGCAAATTTTATAAATCTCATAGATATATAATATAACTTATTTAACTAAAATCACAAATCAATCGAATATAGAAATTTTAGAAAGAGACTAAAATTGAGTTACAATGTCATTTTTACTTGAGTGAAAAATTTCTAAACTATCATAAGAAAAAATATAAAAATTTACTCTATTTATTTAAATCATATTCAAAACTCAATTAATAAAAACTTTATCGAGTCAATAAATAAATCTATCAATAAAAGTGTTCATTTAATCAAACAAAAATCAAGGACATTCAAATTTAACCATTCAAAAAAATTCTCAACCAACCACAACTTTTACACAAAACTCAAAATACTTTTACATTCATATTATTTTTTTAAATATATAAATAATTTCTCTTATATATAATGTTTATCTTTAAAACGAATTCCAAAAATCCAAAATATTATGATCAAACAAGTTGAGATGATCACTCTCTCAACTGGCTTCAAATATTGATGAAAAAATATTACCAGAACAGAACAGAATCGCTAAAATAAATAATAGCTTATATCTTTTAAAAATCTGGTAAATCTGTTCAACATCTATTGTGGAGTATAATAATATTTTGAAAAAAGAAAATATAGAAACAAAATTTTAAAGATAAGTAGAAAAGAGAGATCAAGAATGATAGAGATTTGAAACTTTACAAAATCAAGCTTATAATTAGTGATCTAATAGTAAAGAAGTGAAGTCAAAATTAAACCTGCTTATAATTAATAATCTAATACTTAAACAGAGCAGGAAAAAAATTTCAAGTAATGTCTTTAGAATAAGTTCATACAATAAAAATAAAACATCTAAAAAAGTGGTTGAAAAATTGAAACGAATGATTTTTTATCTTATCTTATTAAATTAGTTTTGTGTATTAAGAGAAAGGTTAAGTATCTAAATAATAGAGGAAAAAGAAACAGAAATATCGGAAGGAAGAGAATGAATTAGGGGCGATACTGGTACATGCATTTTAATAACCACAATAAATCAAACGGCGAGGAACGACCCAAGAGAGAAAGCAATACTAGGGTGTGTCCACCATCAATTGTGAAAGAGAACGCAACGCAATAATCTAATCCTTCAACTCAGTGTTCTGTTTCACTGCGCTCACTTTTCCCTCTCTCTGTTCAGAGAGAGAGCGAAGCTAATAAGGTTAACAAAGGGAACCGCCACTACCGCCAGGTTTTTCGCTCTTCCAGTTTTTTGTTACAGTTCTTCTCACTCCAATAAACTAACCGCTTTTCGTTGCTAATTCTCTGTGCCGTTTGTTTCTTTTGATTCTTTCTGTCAAGTTGTTGCACGGACAAGATTCGAATGTTGCCTTTTCTGTTTTTTTTAATAGCACTACTTATAATGATAGTTTTATGTTGCATTTGGTGTTAATTTTATTTCATGCTCGGTGGTAAATGAAACTTGAATTTGCTTGAAGTTCATTCGGAGGTTCACTTGATAATTCTCTAGTGTTTTGTTTTTGTTATGCTGGTATGGTAATTATTTTTTTTATCTTGCTCCTTCTCTCACCTCGTCATAGTCTTGTTATTTTGTATGTTTAGTGGTTACATTCAGGATTTAACTTTGTTTGGTTATTAGTTTGCATTTGGTTGTAATTGATTCAGGATGGATTTTCATTGTGTTTGGAGTAGTTAAGAAATAGGTATCATTTGATTTAGAAATTGATTTCCATGTTGAGATCATTGTAAGAAGTAGTTGCCCTTGAATTGGTTTCCATAGTCAATCCTAGATAGTGGCGAGCAGACTCGGAAGTGGATGACTTTTTATTCTAATACTTTTTATGCGGATCAAATGTTTAAAACTTTAAGCATATAAATGCAAATAAATTAAGCAATTTACTCAAAATTCAAGAAACTTAAGGTTAGCAATGGAAAGTCATATGCCCTAAGGGCTTATCTGTGCGGTTTACAAGTCTCCCCGGATATGACAAGTCCTTAATAATAACAGTCAGGGCATCAGACGGCAAATTGTTAATGATAGTAAACCAAGTTCTTAGCATCTTCAGATAAGAAGAGGAAGAGAGTCGTTTTGGAAAGTATTGGTTAAGCAGAAAGAATAGTTGTGCATATAATCATCATACAAGGAAAAGAGAGTGGTTTCAAAATATATTGGTTAAGCCAAAAAAATTCATAGGTGTGTGTTTGGTTGAGAGGAAGAGGCCTTAACTACTGATCAGTGAGGAGGATAACAAGTCAGAATAAAACAAAAACGGTAGCTGGTGGCTGTAGCCAAAACAAAAGAAATGAAAAGGGGAACAAACAGAAAGAAGAGACCTGCAAGGTGCTGCCTGGGTTTGCCAGAGGACAAAGAGATGGAAGAGAAAGAGAAGAAAGGGAGTGGGCCTTCCACAAGTGTGTTTGTCAGAGGCTGAGTCACCACAAACCGGAGCCAGGGTTGCCGGAAATCAAGGCTGTGAGAGGATGGAGCGGGTCTATAGAGACCTTTTTGTTGAGGGTTTTTAATTTTCGAAAAGCCCTAGGTTGAGTGTAATTTGGCATGTGCAGCATCTTAGCTGCAAATTGATATGATAAACTTTCAATTCCCTTTTGTGATGATGATACTCTTTTATTCTGATCTTTTTCATAATGGTAAGGGGTGTCTAGGTTGTCTTTTATAAAGAGGAAGGAAATAGAAGGAGCCGAAATAGTTAGGTGGGAAAAGGAGAGAAGAGACTGAAAGAGAGAAAAACAACACAATCAATTTTGTGCATTTCAATTGTTACCAACAGATTTAAATCCCCCGGGAAATATAACTCCCAATTGATGCTACTAGGTTTGCATAAGAATTGATTTGATATTGATCAATAGCAGTGAACATCTTCTGAAGACAATTCAAGAAGGAGCCAATTCAACTTCTGTGGATGTACTAGTTCTTTATTGTATAAAAAAGTAATTCTGCTTTTTAATGTTACTTGCATTATGGCCAAAAGGTTTATCTATCATTACTTTAAGATTTTTTTTTTCCTCTTAATACATTATACTCGTAGTGCCATTTGGCAACTTGAACACCTGATCTAACCTTCCCCTCTAGCAACATTTAGAGGGTCTCTTACCATGCTAGGATATTAAAGTTCAGTCTGGAATTTTTTTCAGCTAGCAGAAGTTCAACAATAAAGGTCGATGGCAATAACACCTTTTAGTAGTACATCTGCTGCACAATGGGGAATTCATCCTCAGCTCTTAGTAAGATCCAGCATTACAGGCAAGGTTGCATCATCCAGCCACAAGTGAGTTCTATGATTGAATATTTGTTTTGTAGAATGGAAGAAGTAAAGTTGTTCCTTTAATAAGAATTTACGGGGCTTTCATTGCATGTAACAAATTAACTATAGGTCTGTGGTTTGCAGCCCCAAAAATCATTTTCATTATTCATATTGATGCACTTGTATTATCCCATTGGAAATAATATATTTCTATTTAATATTGTTTTCTCTATAACATCACTAAGATCAACTGGGATATAGTCATAAGTTAGATGTAATTTGTGATTTTGTTACTTTAATTGTCATTAACAGTAATTTTATTGTTTGCGTGTGGCTTGAATTGTCAGATACTAGGGAATCTTTCTATACTATCTGTTTGTAAGTATTGCTGGATTTATAGGGGGACAAAGCGAGAAAGTTCGAGAAACTATGCTTTCTTATTCTCCTTGAGTACATAGTTTATGCCAGACATCCATATATATAGACTATTAATAGACCTGGGGGCAACTTTTTACTTATTTAATACACGTCACAGTTATTATCTTGAATAGCAGCATAGTGGCTTGCTTTGTAAACTTGGGATGACTATTATTTTAATAATTTAATACAAAATAAATAGTCTATAGCACACATATTAACATTCAAAGACTAAAGAAAACCCTAAAGTTAAACAAATGCATAATAAAGAATAAGAGTGGCATTTGCACTTATACTCACCTTCAATCTTGTAGTAATAAGAAAATAGTAATGAAGTCAAAAAGTGAGAGATTATAGTGACATTAATAGAAAAAATAACAAATTAGATAAAAATAGTAGACTCTGACCTGGGAAGTTTAAAGGATGAATAGAAGAATGGAACACTGGGAAAAAGTCGTCCTGTAAAGTGTGAAGAAACAATGTTAAATACAGTAGTTTTTGTGTGTGGAATGGTCAAGGAAGGGTTTAAAATCCTACTATTGAAGGAAGAAATGCATTTGAAAATTGGAAAGAAATCACAATTTTTACCCTGCAAAAACTAACTGAATGCTCTTTCATCGGGTAAAAATGGGTTTTTGAAGCCTATATGATGATAACATTGCTATTTGAAACCTGCGGTATCTGAGGGTTGCTCCATTCTGCTACTCCGCAGTGCAATATTGACTAAATGACATTTTATCATGTGATACACGAATCCAATTTCCAACAGATAAATATTAAGTATACTCAATTTTCAGCTTTGATCATTGTGCTGGATTTTGTAATATGTTTAAGTCACCTTGCAGTGCTACCAGCAGGGTAACCTTCATGGCTGCATCAAGTTCAAGCTTTTTTTCTCGAGATTCCACACTACTCAATGTGGGTGCACCCCAAACTTTTAATCATCGCAAGGGATCAAGGTTGATTGTTAGAGCTGATGCAGTAAGTCTGAAATGCACCCTTGAGCAGCAATGAGTTCCTTTTGTGGATGTGCTTTAAATATATGATAGCACTTTTTGAAAGTATGTTTCTTATTCAAACTGTATAAAGCCCTTAGGCTGAAAACCTTTTATTTGTCAACATGCAGGATTATTATTCTGTCCTTGGGGTTTCAAGAAATGCTAGCAAATCTGAAATTAAGAGCGGTATTGTTCATTTGTTCCCTTATCCTCTACATGATAATATCTCCATTATTCAGCTCTGTAATGATCTGTTAATAACCTTTATTCTGGTAGCCATTTATTTGTAAGTAAAAATATTTATCACAGTAACTTTATTTTTTCACTATTAATGATTACCCACTATTTTATAATTCTTTCTTTTCTTTGACCTTTGAGAAATCAAAATACTTTTACTTATATGTGGGTGTATACACACACACATGCAATGTATGTATGTATGTATATATATATGTATATGTATATGTTTGTGTGTGTATAAAGAACGCAAGAAAAGTTCGTGGAAGGAAATCTAGAACATAAAACTGTCAAAGAAGTATACTAGAACCTACAATGGGGATTCAAGTAATGGCATTTAGATGCCAGGATTGATTAGTCTACTACCAAACAAGAGCCTATTACATTTTTTTATTAGATATGAGAGCTCTCTTTTTTTCAATGGACTTCTGTTCCTATTAATTCTAATTAAGCACAGGGTTACTTTTCCACACCAAAAATTTAAATTAGTTGGAATTGTTTACTCCTTGGTTTGCACTTCCGCATTTTACTGAGGAAGGAGGATTTTGTATAGAAGGGATATTGGCTATAAATGTGGTATAAAATTGTTAGGTAACCATCTATAGTGGTTTGTTATGATAGGTAGTTACCCAATAATTGGTTAAATATCTGAGTTAGTTAGGTTAGATAGTTTGAATAATAAATAATGTTGCTTATAAATAATAGAGATGGATAATCTTGCATTTGTGAGAGGAAAATCTTTTAACCAAGAATCTAGAAAGTGAGACTTATCATCCCTTTCACATATTTTCTTTGTAATATGGGATAGTTCTGCACTGAAAATACAAAATTATTGAACAGGAAACACCAATTATTTGGAAACGAAACACAATTAAAATATTGGTATGAATTGGAGTAGAGATCAATAGAACACAGTAATCTCCTATTAGTTAAACGTATTTTCTCTTTTGTCTTGTTCCACCTAACTCTGTAATTTAAATATCCATCATCCTTTCCGTCCATGTTTACTTCTGCTGTAGTGTTTACAAAGTTTGGATCTCATCTGTTCTCACTCTGCTTTATTTTCTGCTGACTGATCGTTTCTGTCCACCAGTTATTTTTATATGTCCATTTTCATCCATTTGTCCTTGTTTCATCTTCTTTCCTTGCGGCAGCACTTTTACCCCCACAAGATTGTTTGTCCATTTTAATCTTTCTGATTGAGAAGTTGTGATTAATGAGTTATTTGCTGGGTTGTGCATGTTGTACTGTGATTAGTGCCTAGTTTATCATAGAAATATCAAAGCTCTTGCTTTTTCACATTTCAGCATACCGGAAGCTTGCTCGGAATTATCATCCAGATGTCAACAAGTGAGTAGTTATTATTGTTACTGCTATTACTACTATTATTTTCTTATTTAATAGATTTGACTGTTTCTTTTTTCTGATTATGCCTTGCTGTTTCGCTTTACAACTCCCCCACCCCTCACCTCAATGCAATCGCTCCTGTCTTGTGAATTTCATTCACATAATATTTTTACTATTGGTTAATAATGCTTTCTATGAATTGCTTTATTTGTTCTATCTTGTTTTATGATAATTCATTGCATACTGAAAAAAAATGCTTATTCTTTTACTGTCATTTGCGTAGAGGTTTTATGTCAAGCAAAATGATGTTATTTGTTCAAATTCATGACTTTAGTAACTAATGAAATTAAAATGGTGCGTTTGGTATATGTATAAAAATTGAATGAGTTTTTGTTTGGGTAAGCTTACTAAAAAAAAAAGTGATTTAAAGATAATTAATTGTGTATAGAAAAAAAAGAGAAGCTTTTACATTGTTAATTACAAAAAAGGATACGAAGTTGTTTGGAACAAGGTTGAAGGGAGAAAAAATTTGTTGGGAAATTTGAGGATAATGTTTTTTACTTTTAATTTTTTAGACGTATGAAAACAACTTATTTTTCATTTTTTTAGTATTTCAGCTCATGTCCAAAACACCGGTTATTTTCAAACTACCTTTACTATATAAAAACAGCTGAAATGGAGAAAAATAAGCAATCCCAAATGTCAATTTTGCTAGGTGCATAGTTTTCTGGAGTAACCTGCATTCTGAATCATTTTTGTAAACATTGCGTTGCATATTGTTAAACTAGTATCTGTATTGTCTTGTGTTGCAGAGATCCTGGAGCTGACCAAAAGTTTAAAGAAATTAGCAACGCATATGAGGTAAAACTACAGATTATTGAACTCAGCTTGTCCCGATGCTTATGCCTAATAACAACTTGTCTACTGTGAATAATTTCCGTTACAGGTGTTATCAGATGATGAGAAACGATCCATATATGACAGATTTGGAGAGGCTGGACTTAAAGGTTCTGGAATGGGGATGGGGGTAAGTTACCTCTAATGATGTATAATTTAATTTGTTATTCCTGTTTCTCAACGAAGGATTTCTCTGTTATGCCAGGACTTCAGCAATCCATTTGATCTGTTCGAATCACTGTTTGAGGGCATGAATCGTGGTCCAGGTTCCAGAGGTTCTTGGAACGGTGCAATTGATGGTGAAGATGAGTATTACAGTCTTGTTTTGAACTTCAAAGAAGCAGTTTTTGGCATAGAAAAGGAGATAGAGATAAGCCGATTAGAGAGCTGCGGAACTTGCAATGGCTCAGGGGCTAAACCAGGGACTACACCAACCAGATGCAGCACTTGCGGAGGTCAAGGACGAGTTGTCTCTTCAACAAGAACTCCATTAGGTATCTTCCAGCAGTCAATGACATGCTCTTCATGCAATGGGAGTGGCGAAATTTCAACACCTTGCAATACATGTTCTGGGGATGGTCGGGTGAGGAAATCGAAGAGGATAAGTCTGAAGGTCCCAGCTGGTGTGGACTCTGGTAGTCGTCTAAGGGTCCGAAATGAGGGGAATTCTGGAAGGAGAGGTGGTTCCCCTGGCGACCTCTTCGTAGTTATTGAGGTTATCCCAGATCCTGTACTTAAACGAGATGACACCAACATTTTGTACACCTGCAAGGTTTCGTATATTGATGCAATCCTGGGGACTACAACTAAGGTTCCTACTGTAGACGGAATGGTGGACTTGAAAATCCCTGCTGGGACACAACCCAACACAACACTTGTTATGGCTAAGAAAGGTGTTCCCTTCCTTAATAAAAACAATATGAGGGGTGATCAGTTGGTTCGTGTGCAAGTTGAAATCCCTAAAAGACTCAGCAATGATGAGAGAAAGCTTATTGAGGAACTTTCTGATTTAAGCAAAGGCAAGACTACCACAGGTAGGAGATAGTATTTTGTAGGAAACTCTGTATCTATCTACATGATACTTTTTTATACTTCCGCGTATATTCTTTTTTTCACACAGATGCATCTTTCTTGTTTACACCTCTCTGAGAGGGATTAAATTATGTTGGAGGTTTTTTATTTGTCCTTAGAAACAGGCGGAGAAGAAGAGCACAGAAGAAATAAGAGATCTTTTTCTTTCGTTGGAACTTATTCTATTTCGGGGTGAGGTGGGGTTGATATTGAATTATGCTTTAGGTTCTGTCAGTTGTTATTTCGAAAATTTATATGGTCTGAGAGAAAAAAACTAAATAAAAATTTATTTATTTTCATATATTTTTTAAATTGTATACTCCTTATTTGCTAGGATGGAAATTGAGAACTGTGGCAAATGTATTATTAATCGTAGGTGGCAATAGATTTGACTCAGTTGGAACAAATCTGAATAGATAGTTGTTCTCCGCATAAAACCGTTCTTTACAGGATTGGATATTAAAAGTTGAATACTTTATTGTAGTTAAAATAATGTTAAACAATAATAAACAACTTAATGTTGAAGTTTTTCTTATTTATTGCAAATAAACAACAAAATATGCTGTGCAAAAATTAATTAAAGTAAAACAAGAAATAACATTTAGGTTTATAACCACCATGCAAGCCTATACCAATACAAGCAGAAAGGAAAGTGGACAAAGAAGTTGTCTGGTTGAAAATAAACAAACAAAAAGATTTATTTATTTATTATTAATAATTATTATTTATTACATTTTTTTAATTATTTATTATTACAATTTTATTACAAACAAATAAAGAAATAAGTGAGGCTCACTTTATAATCGGGTAATTAGATTAGGATCACCAGTTTAACATAATTTTTTTTAACAAAATTCATTTTAAATACAAGGCTACTTTAGTTATTCACTAAATATACTAATTAATTTCTTTTAACGTATCACATCATTATAAAATTTTCAGTATTTTTACTTTCTTTTTCTTTTAAAACAATTAAATTTTTTCAGTATCTTTCTCTCCCTATTTTTACCTTTCACATTTGCACCTATTCAGATAAATAACAATGTTAATCTTTTGCTAACAATATCCTTATTTTATTAGTTTTTTGTTTTTTCTGAAGCATTACTTTTTAAAGGAGTCTATTAACATGCACAGTTGGTTATACTTTTGTTTCATGTGTTTTAGTTTCGAAAATTTTAATTGCACAATTTCAGTAATCATACTTGGAAGGATTTTAAATTTGAGTGCGGCATTCCATTTTCCATCTGATAATTAACAAATACCAACAAACTTGTTTGACATGTTACTATATTATTGAGTTGACACCACAATAAATATAAGATTAAAAGTACAAAAGGGATAAAGGAAAATTATATGTATAACACTTATTATTTTCCCTTATTTTCACTTTACAACCTTTTTTCATAATAAATATTATATTTATCTAATACAAATAAATATAAAATAATAAATTTTAGGATTATTAAATAGAAATATAAAAAAGAGAGTATCAATAACATCATCCAAGTACAAATAATGTTTGTCATCTGAATAGCTAACTATTATTTTTTCATACAAACTCAGTTTTTTCTATAATCAACAACCAATGAATTCAAAATTTAAGGAAATATGTGATTCAAATTTAATCAATATTTTACAAACTTTATGATAAAATATAGTTTTCATACCAAAAGGGGTGGTGGCGCAGTTGGCTAGCGCGTAGGTCTCATAGCTTCTGAGTGATCCTGAGGTCGAGAGTTCGAGCCTCTCTCACCCCAAAAGCTTTTTCTTTTAAAAATTTGATAGAATTTTTTTTTATTGTTAAGAAAAAAAAATTAAAATGGGCATGGGTACAATGTTAACTTGGCTGTTTTATTTCTTCCTTGCTTGTTTTTATGTTGAAAACAAACTGATCCTAACCAAAATATATCAAATTTTCTAGCACTGGACGTGATGAATTGTCAAAAAATATATGTCAACCATTCCAAGTTAACGACAAGAACACATAAACAAATACATTATGATCTTTACCACATTTTGCAAAGAATTGTTGTCATATCTTAACTTACGTGTATACATCCGCTATGAAATATATGAAAAATGTCTGCTTTTATAGAGATACCAATTTTCAGCAGAAATGGTAACATTTACAAGCAAATCTTCTATTTAGCAGCTACTGCATTTTGAAGCAGTAATTCCAAATCTTTCAATCTGCATGATGGTTCACACAATTTTAGTAACTGATCATAAATGAACAAAACCTAATAATACCTTCAGCTGTTAGCAGCAACGTGGGACGGATTCAATAATTTCTTTCCAGAAAAAAGACACCTAATTTTAGTTCATTTTCATGTGTTGAATGACAAACTTCAATTTTCCAAAAAACAAAAATATATAAAAAGACAGTTAAAAATTGAACAAAATTAACTAAAGTCACATGACTTCTTCAGAAAAAAAGTCATTGAATCCGTTCTGCAGCATATCATCATACCTTACGTTACTCAAGTCAGGGTAGAGTGCTATGGCCTCCTTGAAATCCTACAATAGATCCAAAATAAAATACAGGTACATCATGATGCAGCAGGTTTAAATGGATAGTTATTTTCCTCCATGTTCAATATCAACTTAATTGCCATTTTGTTGTTCAACTTATTTGACTTAATTGCCTCACCTGATCTGCTGTGGAAGGTGTGTAGGTAACCACGCATGACATCCCTGCCTGTGTAGCTGCCTGCAATGGTTAATTTAGACCAGATGATATTTTCAGCATTTTGGCTAAATGTAATTGGCAAATTAAGGAACAAAACGAAGATTCTAAAGTTGAAATTCCATGTCTAAAAGCTCGTGTAGTGATATTTTTGAGTCTAATAACACAAGAAGACGATTCCTTAACCTTAGACTTTCTAACCTGACCTCATTTAGTTAATTTTCTTTTCTTTCTGTACTGCACACACCATACAATGAGATTGGTTAAATTTCAAGGATGTCGGAAATTGACACTAAAAGAAAATGTACCTGTAGTCCAATAACACTGTCCTCTACCACCAAGCAATCTTTGTCTGATATACCTAGCTTCTGCAATGCTCATGCAAATTATGCTCACTCTGTTAGTGCATAAAAGAAATTTTAGAGTTTCAGGTTTCAAAGGTCTTGATCATATATTATCATGTTAAAACCTTGGAAGCTGCCAGGTATATTGATGGGTCAGGTTTCTTTTCCTTCACATCATCACCTGAAAGATTAGAAGCACAGTGGATGCTGTCAACTAGGAAACCTTTTTCTGCACATACATATTAGGACTAACGTTATGAGAAAAAGCGTTATCCAATTTTCTTATAGGATGAAAAATGAACTTTGATGCAAATTAATTTGGAGTTTTGAAGCCTCAGCTGGCGCTGCAGCATGGTATAAGTTTTGTTTCATTATTCCTGATCAGGAAATAAAAGTCAGAAATGTTATATGATCAATTAAAGAAAGTATACCAGCAAGGAAGCAATCAAGGCCTTGAAAGCGTTCCTACAACAGAGAAAACAACTTGGTTGAATGCAAATTAATAACTAATTTTTTCTACCAATAGTGAGAGTATAAAGAAAAAGGTCTTACAATTCCTATAAGGTTTTCAAGACACAGAATAACTGAACTTTTAGTTGCTGCAGAGCAAACAGCTAGCTTTTTCCCCTGCAACAGAAATTGGGCAAACCATGACAGACTTGAAAGCTAACATCTCTCTAACCAACATAACATTAGTAAGAACAAAAATCAGATAATGAAAAGCAATAAATCAGTACAGTGCCAGAAAACAAAATAGGTTATCTTACTGCATCTTTGGCCTCATCCATCAATCTCAGAACTCCAGGTCTGGGTTTTACCTGTGTCAAAATGTACAAGTATTCAGTAGTAGCTTACCAACAACAACACAAATACCAATTCCACAGTTCAGGAAATTAACACAAGTCCACTCACAGTTCCAGACTTGATTATTTCTTTGTATCTCTCAGTCTTCCAATCCTACATAACAGCAGCGAAATGACCGTTCGTTAGCAATAAAACTAACTTGTTGAAAGGGTCTTTCACTAACAACCATGTCATGAAGCAATGTGACACAAAGAGAGACAAGTAATAAAAAGTAAGAAAAAAAAAAAAAACAAACAAACACCTGAAGAGTGTCAATCAACTTGGCACGATCCTCGTCACTAGTCGGAGGCGTCTCGAACAACGTGGACGAAGGCCACCCGTGTTCCTTAAAGTACCTT
>Ga0214542_1000270_pt1 | contig 86988 bp, 34 predicted proteins | sample CNSS1metaG_FD_160096 | JGI IMG/M metagenome (GOLD analysis project Ga0214542, IMG submission 160096) | Root nodule microbial communities from cowpea collected in UCLA plant growth center, Los Angeles, California, USA - CNSS1 | ecosystem: Host-associated > Plants > Roots > Nodule | place: USA...
AATATATTTGTAAATAATATATATATATATATATATATATATATATATATATATATAAATATATATATATATATATATATATATATATTAATTAGAAATTCCTTAAATTAACAAAAGTGTCTCAAAAATACTAAGAGAGATTAAAAGAAAAAAAATACAGTAATAAGTGAACAAATTTTGAATATTTTCGTCCTTGTTGGTATTACTTGCAGATTCCTCACCTTTTTGTAAGGTGACAATGCGGGTCCGCTCCATCCCGCACAATTTATGCGGACTGCAATCATTGGTCCGCCCTATCTCGCATTTGGTCTGTGGACCCGTGGGCTGGCTTGTTTCTTTTTAATTTTTTTTTTGGTTAATTATGTTTTTAGTCCCTGAATTATTAAGTGATTTTGATTTTAGTCCCTCTTTTAAAGTTTGCTCTAACTAGGTCCCTATCCTTTAAAAACTCGTGGGATTAGTCCTCAGAATCTAACGATGTTAATATTTTTCTTAACGAGGCAGACGGTATTCTACGTCAACGATCTTATTTAAACATGTGGCAAATTATTTAATTAAAAAATAAAATTGATTTTGCACCTTTCGTGGATACCAGTTTCACCCTTCGTCTCCATCACCCAACACAACCACATATTCTTCCATCAATGCCAATAAACACCAAAACACACTATATTTTCTTCATTTTCACAAAATCAACACAAAGAATCTTCATCCTCAAATACGTACAACAAAATTTCATAATCCATTTTCAACCTTCATCCTCTTCTTCCCCATACGCACCCATCCATCAATCAACACTATGCAAAACCAAAACCAAAAGCAAATTTTCATTTCCCCTTTTCATTATAGTGATAAAAACACTCATGAGTTACAACCCAAAATCAAGAAGAATAACTAATCAGAAAAAAAAAAACAAAAATAATTAAATGGGGAATTGGTGCCTCCGATTGCGAACGTTGTTGTGCTAACAGTAGTGGATCCCATGTAGCCCGCGAAAGGAAGAAGCCATGGAAGCTTGAAGGAGAACACGTGTGAGCAAATAGAAATAGAAGGGTTTTGCGCGATGGCTGATGTGGTTGATGCAGGCAAGCACTTCGACCCCAAGCGGCGTCACCCGCGGTAGCTCTGAACGGACGAAATAGTTGTAGTCGTGGAGTGGTGGCTGGATTAGGGTTCTCGCGTGCAGAAGAAAAACATAGATGCAACGTGCGACAACAACGTCGGCGATCGCTTCAACGGTGACTGCATGCTCAAATGGGGAGATGAAGAGGAAGCTACATCCCACGCGAGAGAGAAGAAAAAGATGAAGATCTTTTGTGTCTTTAGATTTTGCAGAATGGAAGGAGCAAAAGAAGCTCTAATGGAGATTTGGGAGAGAAACCTAACCTCACAAAGGAGAAGAAGATTAGCTGGAAAATCAAATTTATTTTTTAATTAAAAAATTTGTCACGTTTTTAAATAAGATTGTTGACGTAAAATACAGTTTGCGACGTTAAAAAAAATATTAACAACGTTAGATTTCGAGGATTAATCCCTTGAGTTTTGAAATGTTAGGGACCTAGTTAGAGCAAACTTTAGAAGAAGGACTAAAACCAAAATCGCTTAATAATTCAGGGACCAAAAACATAATTAACCCTTTTTTTTTAACTTTTATGATAAACTTTCAATGTTTAAAAATTGGGGAAACTTTAAGAAGTTCACAAAATTAAAGACTTTGGGGAGTTGGATGATAAATTGATAATTCAACATTTTCATCATATTCATACTATGACATACACAATGTATTCTTTTAACTTTTAGAACATTAAAAAATACATAATACTTATTTTTTTCAATTATACAAGAATTAAGAATTTGAAACATTAATGCAAAAGTTCATAACAAAAGTAATTAATATACACAAATGCAGGTTTTTTTTCTTTTAATTTTATGCGAGCTTGCAGACTGACCCGTGCGGGCTGTGCGTCAGCCCGTGTGGACTGCGGGTTTATGCAGGCCGGGTCATTACAGGCCTACATACTCACGACCCTGGCCCGCCCCACATTTTGTTTGCGGGCTTGCGGGCCGACCCAACAGGCCAACCCTAATTGTCACCTCTAATTTTTTGAGAACAACTTTCATATGAAGTGAGTCTATATGAGTTTTACAACAAAAATTATGAATGTTTAATGTTTATAATTATCAAAATTTTGTATCTAGAGATACACGACTTTATATTAAATTAAACTAAAATAAATTACCACACAGAGGTTAAAAATCAAAATTTCAACTATTTTTGTAATTTTTTATAAAATCGAACGAATAGTAAAAACCTAGAAAGAAAATAAAAAGGATACAACAAATTCAAAGATACAATTAATAAATATAAAAAGAAGACAAACAATTAAATGAAATCGAAGGAAACATTCATGCATTTCTATGGTTTCGAAGTTGAGAACCAAACATCAGTGATTTCAAATTTAATAGTACAACGGTTATATAAAATTTAACAGTACAATGGTTAATTCTATTAAAATAACAACCGATTATGGAATCGGTTCTTGTTTTTATTTATTTTTATTATATTAAAATATAATATATTTTTTAAAGTTAAAATTAATATGTTATTATTATTATTATTGTTATTATTTATTAGTATTATTTATTATTTTTAAAAAGTATTATATATGAAACCAGTTATGGAATCGTTTTTCAAACTCATAACCATACCTCAATGGCATAGAATATAATTGTAAAAATAAATGTTTCACTTTGAAAGTTCCTTTCATAAGTAAATATCTTATCTTTTTTCATTCCGCAATTTTGTTTTTCCACTCACTTGAGATCGCTGGATAGGAATACGATAAAATCACAAATCCATTATATTAACGATAAATCAATAAAAATAAATACAACCTAAAATTACTTTACACTAAAATCACTAGGAAAAATAATATTAAGAGTCTTAATTTATAAACTTTCACATTAAATACCAAATAATTCGTGTAAAAAAAAGTCCACTTATTCATAAAAATATCACAACATTTTTCTTTCTCACATTCCTTTCAATCCAATATAAACAATGTGATGTGAAAGACTAGTCTTACACTAATGTTTTGTATTATGTTTTACTCAACTTAAAATAAATATTTTATGAATAATAAAATAAAAAATTTATTGACAACTAGAAATTAATTAGAAACAAAAGTTCTCGCCGTTACGAAAGATCGAACCTATACTACAGCCACCACAAAGCTATTTTATTTCAAGAATTCAAACAAAACTATTATTAATTAATTATAAACAAAAATTAAAATTCGCCGTTGCCGGGGATCGAACCCGGGTCACCCGGGTGACAGGCGGGAATACTTACCACTATACTACAACGACCTGTTGATTGAATGATTAAAAGCATATTATAAATACTTATTTATTAATTGTAAACAAAAATTAAAAAGATCGCGGTTGCCGATACACATAATCTATAGTTGGTCGCTTTCTAGTGGTGTGTTGAAGTGTCAAAGCACCGAACAACTTGTCTACTCTTTCTTCTTCTTGAGCACTGTAGAGATTCGGAAGCTCATCATCGCCCACGGTTCTTGGCCATAAACCCTAAACTGGATTTGATTCTTGAACATTGATAACCGAAAGCAATTGAGATGATGCTGGGCGATGAAGACGAAACCCCCTTAAGGTACTCGTAATTTCTCGATCACGTTTGTGTTCTTCTGCGCTCTCTTTTTTGTGCCTTCACTCGTGTTCAATTTTATGATTATGATTGGGTTGTGGAAGGATATTCAATCTCACATGGTGTTGCATCGTGCATTATTCTTTTTCCTGACTTTCTTTTTTTATGTTTTGGATGCGCTGATAATACTGCCCTGCATCAATTTCTTTTTTTCTTTGTGATAAATTGTAATTATTAGTTTGTTTGATTTATGTTACTAAGGTATGAATTGTTGAGCATGGTGAAGAAAAACTCCAAGTCAATAGGGAAAACGGTAGTTGAGGATCAAGAAACTTCTGATGTTGAAATGGATATGAGGTTTTGGCACGATGTCTTTGATTTGTATTTCGTTCGTGGCAAGGAGTCAAGGGGACGCCAAGATGATGATCTTGTTTTCTTTGTCAGAAAATTGGTATGTCGTTTTCAACTTTATAATTTTTCTGTTGATTTAATGTTAATCTTTGTTCAAACGGGTTAATCGTGATTTGAATTACTATTTTCTTGCTATGTTCTTTGGTTTGAAAGTTGTTGGATTGAAAGCAATATTTGATCCTTTTAGAAGTCTTGTTTTCCTACAGGGTTCCCATGGTTCTGGTTCCAACAATAAAACAGAGACCGTTGAGCCTTATTTTGTACGCAGGTGGGCACCTAAGGTAAATTCAACTTTAAAATATATTCAAAATCTCCTACACTTGTGCTCACACAATATAAGCGTCTGCAGAAGTTCAAACTCCGAAAGTGCTTGTTTTCAATGTTCTTCACGCTAAATGATATACGATAACTCGTTTTCTTGTGTGTTTCAATGTGCTTGTTTTTCCTCTGAACCATTTGCATATTCAAAGAAGAGCAAAAACATGTAAAAAATGTTTGTTACTGACTGATCTTTTACCCCTTTCCATACAACCTCAGGTGAAAACTATTGTTATAGGTGTTTGAGACTTTTAAGTGTCATTGGCATTCATGGATATGTAGTTGTTAAACAATTCAAAAATGCTTATAACAAGCCAACATGTTAATGCAATCTCATTTCTTAAACTTGTTCCTCTTTTATTTGGTTTGGGCCTTAAAATTAGCTTGTGCTTACTTATGTGTGCTATTTTGGTCTTATGGCTGGTCAGTGTATGATCTTTGACTCAGTCCTCACATTTGGGATTGCACATCGCAATTAGATTTGTAAGACTAGACATCTACCATACAGGTGATCCTACAATGACCCATTTACAAGCGATCCATTTGGTTTAATAACAACCATTAGGATAAACTTTGATGCGGCGTATGTATTAGAATTTTGGTTTAGGCCTTACTCAAAATCTAAGATGTAGCCTAACTAGAATATAGGGAATCCTTAAAAAACCAGAATTTTTGGTGAGTTTGTGTTAATTTGAGGTTAAAGTTGGAGAGCCCAAAAGCATTTTTAAAGCAACAATTTCTCTGTTCTTCATTTGGTGCATCGGAATTCATGAAGGCACTTATCCAAATTTTATCTAAACATGACAGCGAAAGTTGGCCTGGGCATAGTATGAGTTGAATTGTGGCAAGCATTGAGTGCATGAAAGTGTTTATGTATCATGTGGCTTGGCATTATTTTCCTTGTGAACCAACCAATTCTATTTTTTTAATTGCTAAAATCCATATGTTTTATTTGATAACTCTTTTGGACGTAGGATTTGGTAGTCCAACCATTGTGATGCCAAATAATTTTGTTCACTTTTTCTCAACCAGTTGCACGACTTAGTTGATGAAACTTCTATAGATGTGGACTGGAGGCGATCATTTTACTTGAATTTAATTGCCCATACATCATTCAGTGTAACTGTTGCAATTTGCAGGTAATGATCCTCTTTCCTTAATTTTGTTTCCACCATTGTGTTTCACCATGGCTAATCTTTTAGATGATTTCTAAACCATTCAGGTTGCCTCTTAAATTTATCTACTTTGTACCAAGGTCGTATGCATGCATCAGTTGATTTGTTTTGAAGAGTCTCCAAAGAACCGATCTCTTGTTTCCTTAAATATTTCCAAGATAGATGACTTGTATGATTGCACTGTCATTTGGTCATTTATCACCAGCAAGATTTCTTTTATGCCAAATACCAAAGCTCATTTCAGTTTCAACAGTTTTTATTTTTTCCATATTTTTGTTTCAGCATCATATTTTTAGTTGTACTTATTAGAGTAACTTGCAAATTCTGATTGAAACATTCTCTAACTTTAACGAAGAGTCATAAAGTGTTTGCATTATCAAAAATCATGTTTTTAGGCCAATAAACTGTTTGCATAAACTTTATAAATCCTTACAATTTAGGGTTATTGTTCATATGTTCCCCACAAGCATTGATCTAGGCAATCTGATTTGAGTTATCTATTTCTCTAGTCACCAGGATCTTCTTAATCATCGAGCTGGGGAGGATACACCTTTATCCCCTATATACAAGGTATGTGTATAATGAATCTCTTTCCCATTTCCATTGTCCACACTTCATTTTTTTTATTTGTTTTCCTCTCTCCTTTTGTGTTATCTAATATTCATAGGTCAAAAATAAATTTACAAATCTTGTGATATATATCAATTTAAGGTTCAGAGAAAACGGAAGAATTATCAACCCTAAGTCCCGTTTTGATGGGATGATGATGAATATTTTCCATCTTCAAGCTACTGCTTTTGCATGTATTGGATCTGTAGTTTCTTTTCTGAAGGTCTATTTCTTCTGGGCTTATTCAGGCTCACCCCAAACGACACCAAATATTTTAGTCCTAACTTTCTAGCTGTTTCAATTTTTTCATTTTTTGTTGATTAATTGCCGTAAGAGGACCCATTGGGAATGTCACAAATACCTTTGCACAATTCCGGGTTGTACTGTTATTCTATGATGATGAATTTCAGTTTTCATGGCTTCAAATACGGAAGTGTGGTACTGTGAGTGATTTCTAAATTTCTGTTACTTTGAGGTTAATATATCCTCCTTTTATGTCTGTTTAAAATTTTGATTTATACTTTCTTGACATTTTGATCAAGGACTGCCTGGAACCGTAGTCCTCAACCATTCCTATATGTCATAAACTGTAAATTTAATTCAACTCCTTCCCAGTAGTTGGTAATATTCCCTCCTATATTGTTATCTCATTCAACTTCTATATTAAACTATTTTTGGCCCTTTGAAATGGCTATAGATTTGAGAACTCTGTTTTCTGCAACAGTGATTGTTTTGTTCTTCCCCATGGTCAACCTATTGTTGGTGTTGTTTAAATTTATTTGTCAATAAGGATTTGTTCACAATTTTGGACTGGAGGATCCCTTTCTGTGAAACTTTAAGCCAATGCGGTTTTTTTCTCAGTATTATATGGTCAACATTGGTGTGTTGTAAGTTTAAAATGTATAAAACTCTAAATGTAAATAAACATCATATCCTCTGATTTGGCAATGACGCCCTTTGTACTTTCTCAGGTTGTGAAGACTGTTTATGCATCCCCAAGTCGTGTAAATTTTCAATTGGACTCTAAAAAGGCAAGTATACCTATCTTTTTCTTTTATATATTCATATTTAAAAGAATGAATACTGTTGTTTTTGGATACTTTCTACTTTATTGACAATGACACCGACATTGATGTGTATAGGAAGTGGAAACAACTCCTGCTTATCCAGATATATGTTTTGCAATTGATGATTTTGACTCTACTTTTGATGCTGTGGTAATAAATCACTTTAGTAAGTTTTACGTTTTTAATTACACTTTCATGTATGAAATGTTTATACTTATTCAACATATGTTGTGGTTTACATTTTCTAGTTAAGGTGATATTTTGTAAATATGCCCTGCTTTATATTGTTTGTTTCATATTGCAAAACGGGTATGTGTGGAAAAATAAGGTTACCTTGAAATGCTCCACGCTTTTATTTACTTGTGAAATTTCCACATCCATTTACAAAAATGTATACTAGTTACAGATTAATGGTTGATCTTGTTAACTGTTTAATGCTTATGTGTTTCAGTCAAGAGCTGAATTTTGATTGATATTAATTTAAATTCTTAATTCACATTGTCATGTTGTATTTATTTTCTGTACGAATGCTTTCTCCTGGTTGATTGTTCTTGACTTGCCCCATATCAAGAGTAGACATTATTGAATGCATTATGCATTCTCATTGTGATGACTTCATGAAATCTTGGTGATTTTGTTTCCCCGCAGGTTTTGACTGAAAAAGATCATTGCTATTGTGTAGTTCTAAACGCACATGATGGGGCAGCATTTCCAAGTGAGAAGGTGTCAAATGATTGTAGTAATAGCTCCTCTTTGGAAGTCCATACTAGATCTGCAAAGAAAAAGGATACAAAGGTTTAATTACTTCTTCGTTACTATATCTGAAATTTATTTTCCTTCCAGATTTTGATAATCTGCTCATTTCATTCTATTAATATTTTTTTTTGTTTTATTTAAATACTGCATAATATGGACTGTATGTTCCTTCTACATGCTTTGATGTTAATGATGAAATATGCAGCTGGAACATTTGTCACTTTTGGCAGATGCCAGGGCTAAAAAAGATAGTGCTTGTAATTTATGTAATTGGAATGTGAATAGTCTTTACACTTCGCTGATTATAGCATGAACATTATAAGATGAAACTATTCATACCACTTCCCTATGTTTATAAGATGCAGCAAATTGTTTGTAAAGAATTTGTTTGCAGGACTCACTTTGACAGAACAGCTAAGTTCAACACAATAAGACCATACCTGAAATGCATGCTAGAATGTTAGATCCTAATGGGCTTTCATATAGGAGTGTGATTTCTTCAGATATGCTCTCTATATCCTATAAATAGGGAAGTAAATGGAAATTATAATTTATCTAACCACTGCAATGTGCCTTTTTTATTGATGAACCAAGTTTTTTTTTTTCAACATTCTCAATCTAATTCTTCAAGTATGTACTTAAATTATTCAATGGGTATGCCAACAAACAAAACTTATGCAGAACTTCTTAATTTACTAAAACATTCTGATGTTCTGATATCTCCGATTTGCAGCTTACCCTTTTCTCTGGATTTGTCAGCTATCAAATGGTTCGAGATGCTTATGATGGTATAATGTTTGGGGATGTATTTTTGAACATTTAACATATTGTCACCATAGTATTTTACCAGATATGTGGATGTGGACAAATTCCTTCCCTTCACTTGATGTGTCAATGTTATTTTGAATCTCTTGATCTTTTACAAATCCATTAACCATGGTTGGGTAATTTTATTCATCCTTGCTGAAAAAGCAGTGCCCAACCATATTATGATATTTCATAAATTCTATTTACAGAAATTTTCATATGTAGAGCAGTTTAATAGATTTAATCTTAAGTAGCATTTTCTTTTTCTCTTATTTTAACGAGACTTTTCCCTCTTGCTAAAGCAACATTTCACTTCCTTCATACTGGAAATTCCACAAGCTCATTATGTTGTACATAAGCTAATAGGTGCCACATACCATGTACATACAGCAGGTGGCAGGTCCCGATTTGGGAGCCTTTTATCCGTGGGCCTTTCTTCTGGAAAAACAGATAGGATTTACATGAAAGGTCCTGGAGGCAGAGGGGAGGTTGAAGTAGCTGTTTCTGGTGTTGCAGGTAAAAGAAACCACTTTATGCCTGGATTTCCAAAATTTTCGTTGGTATTTGACATGCTATGATTTTTTTACCTTACAGGATTCCTATATTACAAGACTTAATAAGATATTTATAAAGTCTGAATAGTATTCTTCGGATTGAAACATGTTTAACATATTATTGTTTGTTTTAATTTATATGATTCTGTATTAAATTTGTTTCTATCAGGATAGCAAGTGCTTCTACAGTGTTTATAGAGTTAAAGAACAAAGCCTCACGGCAATACTGTTTCTTAGTTTTACTATTCTAGCCAAACATGTTGTGAAGCTTGTGTATGTTCCAATCTTATCAATTAAAAGATAGATATAAGGATCACTGAAATGGAATCTCTCCGTTGCAATGTCAGATCAAAGCCACGAGGATTCAGGCCCATTTTCTCCAGTTATATCAAAGAAAGGGTTCGGGCTTGGCGTGATTGTCCGCAGAGCAGCTTCCGCTGCATCAGTAGCAGCAAAGCATGCTTATGCAGCGGCCTCTGCCTCTAACTCAAATTTTGATGATTTGATACCTCTGAAGTGCAGCTTAATGTCCATATCATTGCCCTGGGAATATATTGCGTATGATCTTCTGTTTAAGGTGAGTTTTTGTGTTTATCAGTTAGGGTTAAATGAAATGGCATGTTTTTGTTCTCATTCGATTTTATTTCAGTGATTAGTAACTGATTATTGTAAGTTTGATTGTGAAATTAGGGAGCTCCAACAGTTAACATGTGATCATCGGATGTTTCTGTGGGCGCAAAGAAAATCCAAAAGGAGATATCTGCAGGCACACTATTCTTTTAGACATGAAATTCGTTTATCTTCTGACAGAGTTGTCTTTGGTGCATGTCGTACACGTGCATACTCAGAAATGTGCATATTTGGTGTTGGGTTGAGCATCCCTTTGTTGCATCTGCGTTATAAATCTATGTTAGTTGGTGTATATGTTGGATTATTGTAATTTTTATATTTTCAGTTACTAGGGTAGGTTCTTCCCGACTAATGCATTATTTTAATCATTTTAAAGTTACTTATATCTCTTAACAGATTCCACGAGAGATAAAAGGTGAAAGAAAATGGTCTCTGGTCAAAGCTCCACTGCACTCATACAGCGATTGCCACTAAAAACGGGACTTTTAATGTATGGGTTTATTTATGAAAAAGTATGCATTCTTCTTTGGTTAATTTTCATGAATAACCTCATCCATCAGTGTAAGTGCTAACGTTTTCAATCACATATTAAATCTTAAAATAGACCCTATTTGTCTCTTTCTTTCTTTTTTTAACAGCTACATAAATAATCCATCAGCTCGTTTTTGAGAATTAATACATTTTAAAATTATTATTAATATATTTTGTTTTCGACAAGTTCACTACATTATCTAATTTTTAACTGATAGAGAATTTGAAAGTTTTCCGTATTATGGCAATATTAAACAACATAAAAGGACATGAAAGTCATTTGCTTACTTCAATAGATAGATCATAATGGACGTCCTTATGTTTGTTTTTCTAATCTATGTTTCTGTCACAGTATGATATAATCGCATTTAAAAGTACGCGGGAAGATACAACTTCAATTATGTTTATTCTCTAGCTCTATTAATGCATTGGGCTATTCAAGTTATTTTACTATATTGTCATTAGTAGTTGCGAAAAATTATATGAAACTGTTGTTTGATTTCTTTAAGTTTTTTTATCAAATATTTTCAAGGGGATGAAAGTTACGGCTTGAAGATTCAGAAAATAATAACAGTAATAAGTCATAATTTATTTTCTACTTTGACAGATTATTGCTTGTTATTTTGTATATCACATGATTGTGAGAAGTGTCTCCTAAATTAATCTACTTGTGAGTACTCTATTATCACTCATAGGCTTGCTACCTAAATTATTATTTTTTATTTTTGTCAAATATCATGGTGGAAATAAATTATTTTTGTATTCTTGAAAATTTTAATGTATATTATTAATGTATCTAGATGGAAAACTGAATGTTTTTCTATGAAGAGAAAGAAATTAATTTGAAAGTAAATATTAAATATTGGACATTATGGGCTTAACAAGTAAAAACATGATTCGAAAAGCGTATATGTTTTTAGAAAAATAAATGTTTTCTTAAAAAAATTCTCACGAAACCATTGACTTGTAACCAGATTACGTAATTGGCTAAAATAAAATTGCAATGTGTGTCCATCATGCGATCAATCATACAATATAGTAGTCTACTATGGGCATCGGATTTATTCAGAGTATCTGAATATTGTTGTATCACAAACTTCACGTGTATGATCTTCAATTTAAATTTGATTTTTCAAGTCAATTTGATAGTGCTATTTTTTGTCTTCAGCATCTCATGCAAATGATAGAATGCATTGCCATGACTAAGTTCATTGTTATTGCATTCCTTTCGTCATCATACACCACGCGTTTCACTCACTTATCTTAGTGTTATGAATAATTGTACTTTTATTGACCACATAATGCCGCACCCTTCAAATATATGTAATTAATTTCTCCCCAAATCGGATTATTCTATCGATAAAGATCCAACTACGACAACATTTCATCATTATCAAAAAAAGACTCCAAAACTCTACGTAATTTTTTCTTTAAAATTTCTCTAAATTGAGAAATTCCAAAAAATTAAAAATAATATGAAACTTTACACGAGGGATGAGATTAGGGTTCTCCTTTGGCCATTCCCTGTGTGTTGGAGATCTGTTCCCTATTGTCTAAAGAAGCAAAAGCTAAGTGGTTAAGTATATGAAATGCAGTGTGTTTATTGTAATGTTATTGCGGCCACAAGGTTAAGCGAAAAAGAAAACCTTGCAATTGCAACAGATAAAGGAGAAGCACCTAAATTGTACTATTCTTCTTTCCATTACATTTACTTGCATTGATGCACATGCAAGCTACTTTACCAAGCTAAAAAAAGCGATTGCTTCATTATCTTTTCCCTTCATTTAATTAATCAAGCTTAACTAAAATGGCAACCCAAGTGATTGCATGTTATCCCCCACTCAAACTGCTTTATTATTTGCTAATAGTCCAAGGGAACCAACTACCAACCACGACAAAATTGCCCCATATACTCAACTAAGAAAACTACCCAAGAATATTCTGTAACAAAAACTCACACATCAACTCATACATATATAGCAATCTCCATCATATTACTTTCCAAACACTAATGCCAAAACTACTTACATTTTACATACACAAATACACAATCTCCATTTTTCTTTCCCTTTTTATTATCTACTTTTTATTTTCACCCCCACACACTTTCTTTTATTTACATCCCTCTCATCTTCACAACACTGTTACTTGTTATATACGAGTAGGTCACTTTTTTTTTCTAGAGATTCCATTGGTCGTTTACACTATATCTCGGGAACCCTTTTCCAAATTATTCAATATGTTATCATGATAACTAAAGCTTTCAAGCTGTTAACTTTTAAAATGGTGCCACAATGTGCTTTGTGTATTCATGGTATAAAATTATTTCCACAGTCAATCCACCAATATCAAATAGTTTTACTATCATAAAGTAATAAGATTGGTTCCGTTTCTTCCTTCTCCACTTTTTGTACTTTTCATCTCCACTTTTACATGTGTGTATCACACTTTACACAGATTTAAACGTTATAAATGTATAACACTTCTGAATTTAAGTTTTGTTAGTGTAAACTCAAAGTGATTGTAGCCTGTAACTGACCAATGGATACGTGGGTTTGGCATTTAAAAAAAAAAAAAAAGCTACGTAGACCAATACCGGACTTTCTTTTCTCGCAAATAGTGAACTTACTCCACATTTCAATATTATTTTTTATTACATGATTTCGTGTTTTTAAGATATATTATTTAAAAAACGCTTTCTAATTAAAATTAACGTGTAATTTTGGTGTTGGGCAGCTTTCTAATCAAGTTTGTTGTTTATATGTTTTTGTTTGATCCTTCGTCATTAAGATAAAGCTAATCTCTTCAAACAACATCTTCATTTTGTTACCTTAGCAAAAAGGTTACCCCATCTGAATCTCCACCACCCACCCCACACACTAAAGTTTCAATCAATTGGTTCTCTCCGCAGTTTTTATTTTTCCGAGTCAAAAAAAAAAAAATAGCATAAAAAACCCTAATTATATTGATCAACTAATCACTTTTTTGAAAGGTTAGCATCAAAACCTACTTACGTTCATTAAAAAATTATTAATATTTTTTGTGACGGTTGTTTTCCAGAATCTTTTGCACCAATGGGCCCCACAGTTTCCTTTTCCACTCCTTCAAATACCCCTCTCCTATGCTTCCATTCCTCCCTTTTCCCCTTCCTTCCTCCGTCCGGTTCACTCTTTTGAATTTCCCGGTTTCTTTTCTCTCTTTCTTGTTTTCCTCTTCTAACCCATGTTGCTCCACGAAGCGGTTCAGTTCCCATCTTCTCCGGTTCACCAAACCATGCTCACCCAAAGTGAAATAGAAGACCTGTTTTCTCTCATAAACAAATCCAGAGACCGGCCCAGCCTGGCATCCGGTTCGCAGGGATCGAACCGGACGGTTTACTCGTCCGAGGAAAGAAAGCTGAGACGCATGCAATCGAACCGGGAATCGGCCCGAAGGTCCCGCTACAGAAAGAAGAAGCATCTTGAGAACCTCTCGAGCCAACTGAACCGGTTGAGAATCCAAAACCGGTTTCTCAAAAACCGAGTCGCCTCGACCATGCACCAACACCTCCTTCTATCCCTACATAACGATCATCTTAAATCCGAAGCTATTGCGCTTATGGCCACTCTTTCGGATCTCTGTGGGATCTTATTTTAGGCTCCATCCTTTCACATTAATAATATATTACAAAACCCTTCATCGTAAAAACCATTCACACTTCATATATAACTTTCATATTAAACTTCTCTATGTTACCAGCTACATATATATATAGCTATAGAATAAAGTTCTCATTCACTTCACGCATTCAACCATCGAAAATTGTTGGTTGGTGCACCGAGGTAGGGAAAAAAAGTAATGAATGCCCTAGAATGTGGTATTCTTTATGTTTTTTTGGCTCAATTTCTAGGTCTAGAAGAGGAAAACATGGTTACGTACGTGCAGTGTGGTGGGTGAAAGAAGCCCCAGGTTGTTGGAAGTACGATGTAGGTTTTTGAATGTCTACTTTTTTATCATGTTGTTTCCTTTTTATCTTTTGGGAGGTTTTGTTTTGTAAATCTGTGTAGCATTAGCGAGTGGTGAAAATCATCATGGTGGAATTATGTAATGTCGGTATCAAGAAAGTCTCAATCTCGTAATGTAAATATGGTAGCTATTGGCAAATGGAAGGAATCCATGCATCTTGTTTCTTAGTATTAGTTTTTGTGTCTTTCTGCATAATCTTCTTCATTCCTTCGTGTAACAGAGAAACAAGTGGCGAAACACTTGAGGTTGTGAGGTCATACATAGGACCTACACGTGAACGATTGTTTCTAATCATGTGACGAAAAGTACTTTTTGTAGCAGCGATGTGACATGAGTTAATAAAATAAACAATAAAAGTGTCTTTTTTATGGTATATTCGCCCAAGTGAGAGAAGAAAGAAAGTTACAGATGACACCTGTGATGTAATGGAAAGACAACAAAAGTATAAGACCATTTGCTTGATAAAATAATTTACAGGAATCTTAAAATAAAAAGTAATTCGAATATTAGATCATTAGAATAAAAAGCAATCTTTTAATACTAATAATATTTAATTATAATAATTAAGTTAAATTTTTTAAAATTGTAAAAAATTAAAAGAAATTTAAAAACATACATACAAAACCTAATTGTTGGTACATTTTTTTTAAAAATAAAGTACACTGTGACAATATCTATCAAAACAATATTAGGGATTATGTGTTTGCATTTAATTTTATTTTAAAACTTAAATATTACATTTCTGCATATAAATATTTATAGTTTCATGTCCGGATGTGATGTTAGATGAGGGATGTCAACGAAAATAGTAATTTTTTCATATTTTATGGGATAAATATTTATCCCATTTTTATATTTATACGAATATTTATTATACTGGTATTCATATATATTTTTTATATTTATGAGTATTTGTAGATAATAAAAAAAATTAAAATATTTAATAACATATTTTAAATATTTTAAATAAAATATTATAATATTCATGAATTTTAAACAAAGTCTAAATAATTCATTAAAAAATTAATGTGTTAATATTTTAATTATGTTTTTTTTTAATTTAAATTAGAGTATTGAGGGCACAAATATCTACGAGTATGGATATTGTGATACTCGTACTCGTCTAATTAACATACGAATATAAAAAATATTCATATCTATTACCTGCAAATTTTCATTTATAATATACATTTTCAATCCATTACGAATTTTATTTCCAGATATCTAATTATATGAATTTTTTTTGACATTACTAATTAAAATTTTCAGATCACGTATATATCATTTAAATGCGTAAGGTAAGAATCATCAGTCGATTTAGTTAAAATTATAAAATAAATTGTTAGTATTAAGTATATAAGTAAGGATATAATCGTTACAAAAGTTGTTATCCATATATAATAGATAATATTATTATCTGATGAGAGTTGAAATTAAAATTATTAAAATTTGAAATGTAACTTAAAATAAGTTACAAAATAGATTATGTTAACATTTCTATATGATTGTGATTGTACTGAGATTTTTTAAATTTTTTATAGAAGCACGTGGTTGGACACCATTAATATTTGTTAGAAAAACTTCTCAAAAGTGTCTTCTGACAAAATAATTTCTTTTTTCTTTCAATATTTTCCACAGTTTCATATTTTTCTTTTTATGTTAAAAAAGACTTTATTTAATTGCATTTTGAAACTAAAAGGCCACTGCATTACACCATACAATTTCTTTTAATATAACAAGGAATATGGTTTTAAAACAAATTAATCATTTAATTAGTGATATCTTTTATAAGCAAATTTATAACATTAAAATTTTGCAAAGATATAAAAGGACCATATATAAACATAATTAAAAAATTACTAACTGATATTGTCTTCAACTTTTAAACAGACAAGTATGAATTTTTTTCGAATGAATTAATGAATGAAATCAAATAAAAACCGTCATTTTACTTTCGGCACTTTCGGTGTATTGAGATGATAATTCATCCATTGGTTATAGAATAGAAACTTGTATATTCACATTAACATGTCAATTCTCTCATTAAAAAACGTATCTATAAAAATGTGAGTTTATAATAAGGCATTATTAGTAGACAATATCAAAAAACTTTTGAGCCTTATTATGCATTTAACCAGGATCATCTCCATTAGGTTAAGTTCTAACCTACGGGTTGCTTTTTTTGTCCAAGTGCAAAGGAACCATCTTGCATTTGGGATTTGTAGCCCCCATCAAATCCTCAAAGAATCACCACACAAACTTTGTTCAAAGAAAATAAATAAATATTAGTAGAAACCCAATTGGCCATAACAAGATCAACAAGTGTTATTCTATTGGTGCTCTCTTTTGCTGGTTGACCATGCTTAGTGCCACATGATCCTTCTATCATTGGGGATAATTGCTTCCATTCAATTTTTTATGCTATCATATTCAATAACTTTTAATTTTGTCCACAGAAAAATGTAGTGTTGTCTTTGTTAGACAATTCTTTAACTTGATCTAACAAAGTTATATGAGATAAAGGAAAAAATATGTTATTTTTTATCACTTTCTATTTCTAATATTTTATAGTATTGACAGTAAAGGTTTTTAATATTTCGAAAATATGAAAATGTGTTACGATTTGTAAAACCACGGGTATTTATATTTTTTAATAAGAATATTCAAAAGATAATCTCACCAAAATAAATTGCCTTGTGTTTATTCCACTTTCTTCAAAGGCAAGTTCTTAGAGATAACCAGACACTTGTTTAGTCGAAAGGTTTAGATAAAAAGCAATGCTATCTTTTGACCTAATAACGCGGATTAAAGACATTGACAATGATTTGTAAGATTGCTTTAACCTCATAAAAGCTTCATTAAGACATTATATTTATTATTAAATAACCAATCCATGATTGTGTATTAACTCTGCTCTAGTGAAAGAAAAATCCCTCCGGCAATAATAGTGAAATATTTTTTTCTTAGAAACAAAACAAATATGACTGTATTTCAGGAAAAAAAAATACATTTAAACGTAAATTATTATAGGCAGACAAATTCAAATGTTAAACATGATTTGTTATAAGTGATTGATTTTTGTAGACAACGAACCTATTATAGCATTCATTTTAGTTTAGTTATTAGGAGTATCCTACGTGAATTGATTTAAGAATATTTATGAGAATACTATTTTAGTATTGAAAAGTAAAATTAAAATACGGAGGTTTAAAATTTATAAGTATAATAAAGAACTTAAAATTAATAGAATATGGTTTTAATAGTAATTCGTAGCTTTCTCATTATATACTTACTGTTTGAAAATTGTAAATATAGATTAAAATTATAAAAAATATTTTAAAGTGTTGTTAGATATTTTGTTAAGGTTAAAACAATATCATTTAATTAACTCATGTTAAAAAATAAAAGACATATCATGATATAATAAAGAGAAAAATGTATAAATCAAAAACCTTCTAATATTTCTAATGTAATTTTTTTCATATTGGTGTGGGCTGAATTTACGCGTGCGTACTTTCCGAAAGTGAAAGCGCGCATGCGATTAATTTGCTAGTTTTACACTTTTAAACTCGAAGAAATTTCAAATTGCCTAAAGCTCAAATTGGAACCTTCTCATTATAACGCCTAAAAAAAAAACAAACAAACATTAGTTGTATAATATATTGATAAAACACTTTTAAAATGTTAGCCATACAAAAAATAATTATGATACGTACTTCTAAAATAATCACCATAAAGAAATTATTATTATAATTCTTGATTGAAATGTTCCTGGATTTATAGAGGAAGTTTCACTTGGGAGATATAATACTAATGAAATCTAAGTCCAATCTTATAAGATATTGACACCACTCTCAACTCAAAATCTTAAGACAATAAGTTTATAGATTTTTATCCTTATACAGTGCTCTACTTTCTCATTTCTAACCAATGTGAGACTTAGATTTATACTCTGATTCTTAACAAATATGAATGTAAAATTTTATTGTACGTAGATTATTTTCTAAACTAATAAAAAAATGTAAATAAGTCTAATTTAAAGAAATTATGGACCGCAATACACATTATGTTATATAAATTAATTTATTTAATAACTCTAGTCGTGTTTTTAAGTCTACGATAACTCAAGTACATTCATCAATGTTATATCCTTAAAAATGAACAAATGGGAAGATAGCACCAAAATTCAACGAGAGCCCATACTTTTATGTTTCGGTTGAGGAGGGGAATTTCTTTCTGAACACGATTTTCTCTTTCTTCACTCCTTACACCAAAATACGACGTCAGACCATACTTTTGTGTTTTGGTTGAGGGAGGGCAGTTTCTTCCTGTATCCTCCTTTTTTCTTCCTGCACCCCCATAAAACATGATAACATGGGATTACCCCTCATTAATCATTAAGGTTCTTTCCTGAATGCCGAATGTATTTTTACACAAAATAAATTTTAGATTATGCAATATGTAATGAATTTCAAAAATATATATCATATTTAAATGGCTCTTAATAATATTAAAGGAATATTTTTACTAATAAATACTATACACCGAATCTATACAATAAATATAAAATATTTATATAAATAATTTCTAAACAGAATTTGAATTCTTTATTGGATATTTATGTATTGTTCTTTTGTAATACAATGATGACTATTAATTTTGAAATTTTGAAATGATTATAAAAAATTTTAAAATATCAACGTAATATTTTTAATGTTTATTAGGTGAAATTATTCATATTAGTGATTGATACTCTATTTATCTGAAATTAACGTATGAACGAATTATAATATTGATATTAAGATATTTAAACGACTCTTAACAATGATAATAAAAGAGCATTTTGAGGATTACAAATTTTATAGGGGTGCAGGAAGAAAAAGGGAGGTGCAGGAATAAATGGCCTTGAGGGAGAAGCCTATTTTTCCAGACCCGTATTTCGGCCCACGAACCTAATTTAACTGAAAGTTTATTTTTTCATTGTTTTTTTTTAAATTAGTAACAATTGAAAACATTATTTACTAATTTAATTAAATTTGATTTACTTTTTTCTATTTGAGTTGCGGTTTAAGATCTAAAGTGCGTTTGATTTAATAGCTTATAAATTCCTTTAAATGTCTTTAAAATAATTTGATGAAAAAATATATATTTTTTTAAAAGTAACTTGTTTAATTTAATTCAACATGATAAAATAAATACAATAAAAACATGATATTAAAACATGTGGTCATTAGCATAGACTTTTGACTCTATACCTAATTTGTAAGCGACATTATTAATTTATCTTCTATCAGAACTTATAACTTGAACTCAACAATAGAGAACATAACAAATATAATTCTTATATAAAATTTAATGTTGCTCTATTTGGTTCCGGGTTCAAGCGGTGTTAAAAAAGAAACCTTAAATATATCACTAATTAACCAGTAATAAATACGGTGTCATAATTTTATATCTAATTAAATTGATTGTCCTTTTTTCTATGTTAACACTTACACACACTTATACGATACCTGAGTAGTTGATGCAATGAAGAATAGTAGCTAATGTTATTTATATCTTTAATGAAAAAACGTAAATGCACTTGAAAAGGAAGACTATTTGAAAACAATTACCGGTATCAAATTTGTTAATAAACGTTTCAGAAAATACATTTTTATCTTTAAATAACATTTACACAATAAACATGATTTTTTTTTTCTGTGAAAAAATATTTGCAATTATTAGACATGGAAAGATAAACAAAGGTTGCATAGACCCTCAATTAAAATGTTGTATTGGTTCTAGAAAATGCGCCAATACAGCTTTAATAATAATCGTGTCGCCTTTAATCATGGTGTCGTGTATAATCAAACCTAATTCGCATATAAGTGAGAGTTGTTTAATTAAACAAAAATGTCATTTCGATTGCATTTGTCATCTAACTTTTTTATGTTCCCACCATTAATTGCTTTACTTTTTATGGATCTTTTCCCATAGAGTATTTTGTTTCGTACCATTTGTCTTTTTCACGATATTATTCTCACAAATTACAAAAGCGTTAGAAAGGTAAGTAATACCTATCGATAATTAAACTAATCCCTTTGTGTCCTCACATTTCAATCATTAAGAATATTGTGTGACATGCAAATAACTAGTAAATGCTTGTTTGGGTAGCGATCATATGAAAATAATGAATCACAAATATGATTCATAATTTTGGTTAGGTAGCATCGTGTCTCTTCAATCACCATATTTGTAATTAAATCCTTCGTAGTCGTCAAATATATTACGTGGAAATCTTGTCTCTAAAACCAAGTCCGAAATACCCAATTATTTGTGTTTCTGGGTCAATCGAAAACTTGCAACATTTAGAATTGATTTTGAATTGCAAAGCGTTTAAATTTGGCTTGGAATTACACTACACTATGCTGAAATTATGATACCCAGGGTAAAATACTAATATAATTTGTTATAATTTTTCCCATGGCAAAGTTTTTTATTTATTTCATTGAATTGAGTTTAGAAGCACTAAAAAAGAATGCATTAGATAGAATTGATTTATATAGTTGACTTGGAAAATCACATTTATATGTTGGTAAAAAGTATTCTCAGTTCACCTTTAAAATGTTGTATTTAAACATAAATGGAATTTTAAATTAATTTTGTCGAAGTAAATTATTTCGAACTTATCTTTATGAAAAATAATTCATAGAATTTAATAGTATAGACCATCTAATATTAAATAATTTTGGAAGGATGCACCGAGCCACCGACAATTTCTACTTTTATTTTCTTTTTAAATTGACTTTTGCTTATGAAATTATTGTTTTTTAAAGGGCGATAATATGAGTTGGACTATATAGACTTAATTCGTCTCAAACTTTTTCTTTTTTCAGGTCGTGTTGCTATTTGTAACTTGCTAACGGACCTCCAGTCATACGTGTTTAATAGTATAGTTTTAATTTACTATCTAATTTGTATTAAATGTATTCTATAATAGTTTAAACTGCATTTAAAAAAAATATTTATTTTAGGTTTTTACGGGGTAATTTATCAACTCATAGTTGACACACAAAAACCTAAATAATAAATAGGGTATGAGTCAGGTTGACTGTGTAATTAGATCATAGGTCAAGACAGGTTAGCATTATTTTATCTAGAAAAAAATTGTATTAAGGTATTTAACACAAAAAATGTACTTTTCACATGTTATTTGGTTCTTTTGTCTTTCTTTTAAGTTTTCCTCTTCATTCTTTCAACTTGAGAGGCTCGAAATTTGTATGCTCTGCAGCCTATGATTAGTGTTTGTCTTGAAATCAAATTGAGCCTATATCGAATTTTGGACATTTTGCTTTAGACTCATAATGGATAAATCTTAAAACAATCTCCATTTACTCGATTGTTATGATAAAAACATGACGATATGTTATTACTCTGATAATTTTTAAACTATTTTTTTAATTAATGTAATGATCTAAAAATAATTAAATTGATGAATTAAAAGTGAATTAAAATATTATTATTTTTATGGAAAATAATAGTACAGAAGAGAAATGTGACTCATTTTTCATTCTTATAGATAAACAAAGTTTATTGTATACATAAATGCGAGATCTTATTTCCCTCCCGTAATTCTAGTGAAACAGTTTTTCAGGTGACTGAAAACTTCGTGATACACAATTGGAAAGGATCCAACTTAATCTCTAAATTCAATGTAAGAGATAAAGTCTTAAAATTTTTCCGTATGGTAAGATATTCTAAAATATCAGTGTGAACATTATGAAGAAAAAAGAGTCAAACTACAGTGTGACTTTACCAAAAGTTTTTATTACCAAAATAAAAATTAGATGAAAATTTAAATCCTAACAACTATGATGATCCGGCTTCAGATTACAGAAAGAAACAGAGGCGACATCAGACGACAAGTAGTTAAATAGAAAAACTAGAAACTTTTAATTCATGAGATATTCGAAATTCAAAGTTTAAACCATGGGCATTAATGAAAGAAAAGGAAAGGGTGGCAGAAGGCATTGGAGGGTATTTATGAGGAATTCACGTTCATTATTTAAATTGCTTAGAGTTGATAGGAGTTCAAAATGTGTAGCAGAGGAGGCAATAGGGAATTTGCAGAGGTTGATTTTGAAGTTGAAAAGAAGCAGGTGACAGAAGAAGAGGTAGGTAAAACACATCCATAGAGATTGGGAGGGATCACGTAACTCCCAAACTCCTACACTGTCCTAAACTCTGTCAGATATGCTGTCTATTCAGATTTATTGCTCTGCCCCGTATCACGCCCCCATTTAATATCCGCATCTTCTTATATCCCCACCCAACTCCACCATTCCCATCCCTTTCTATGGCTTCACCAAAACCCAAATCAGGGAAAAGACTCGCAGAATTTCTAAAGGAACAACAAGACCCTTTCATCCTAGACCTTTACCTTCTCGAAAGAGGTTACTCAACCACTGCACAATCCGCCAACAACAGAAAGAGAGAGCCTCTATTTCAATTTTCCAAACTTCTCACTACTCTACACAAGAAGCTTCTTTTCCACAACCCTACCTGTATTCTGATCAGGGAATCTCACATCATAGACCAACATGTTCTTGATAGTGTCCCTCGTGGAGCCGAAAGCAGTGATCAAACAATCGAAGACACGGATCGCTTCTCGTTCTCAACAGCCACCAACTCGACCGTGTACCTCTCGTGCTCCGACACCGATGAAGACGGAACCGCGCTGTCGCCACAGAAAAACAAAGCTTTGTTTTCTCCACATACTGGAATACCGCAGAGGTATGAGCTCAGATTCTGATGTACCATTTTTGCATTTAACTTCAGTTATTTAGGTGCATATTTTTATCACTCGATTAGGGAGTAAAATTGTGATTATATTTAGAAAACATGAAAAATAGTGTATTGATTAGTTTTGTTTGTTACTCTTACGAACAAAGCCAACAGACTACCGACAATGAAAAGCAGGAGCAGAGATGCTTAGAAGGAGACCCTGTTGCAGATTGTGGGAGAAGAAGTAAGTTGGGTGGGGAGTTATAAAGTGTGTTTAAAATTAGTTTATTAGAAGTAACAGTTTTATAATGATGTAGTGATAATGTAGCAGTTTCTGTAACGGAGGAGGCGACGTTGAAGCGGGATTTTTCGGGGAAGGAGGAGAGAAGGAGCAATTGCTGTGTGTTTGTGCCGAAGAAAATGACGGAGGATCCGGTGTTATCGGTGGCACTGTGGAGTTCGGTGATTCAGTCGGCGAAGAGAGAAAAGTGTAACAAGGAGTTGGGAGAGGTTCTTGGGGCAAACGCAAACGTTTGCCACGTCTTGAAATCTAAAACTCTTCTGCATAAGCTGAAGCAGGTGGTGTTTTATTGTGTGAGAGAAATTAGTGTAAATGTTTGGAGAAAAGAGTGTAGGGAACACCAATGTTTGAAAGAATCAAGGGGGCGTGAAGAGTTGGGGAAGATAATATGTGTGAGGACAAGGGAATTGGGTGCAAATGAGAAAAACAGAATAACGAGCTTGCTGAGTTTGGATGAATGGGGTGAGTTTAAGCCTCAAGTGAGACATATTTGCGTTGAGATTGCGGACGCGCTTTTGGAACGCTTCACCCAGGACATTGTAGCAGAGATGATTCAACTTTACTCTGCTCCAAAACTCTGATTCATTTCGATTGCAAATGTAACTCCTTCTCAAACGTTGCCGTTTTTCGGAATTGTAAAATTATACGTGCAATCTTCAACTCCCGCAATGGTGTATGCTCACTTTTATTTTTATTTTTATTAATCCTGCACAATGCTAGAATTTTGTTAGAGATTTAAAACGTTAAATAAATTTTGCATGAAGAGTTTTAAAAGTATGATCCTAAAAATATGTAATAAATAATTCAAGAATGGTGGGAGGGGGGAAAAAAGAATTATGCAGGCTCATTTTTCACCCAACATGAATTAAAGTTTGTTTTGTGGGGGCAAGGTGATGATGATCTCTTCACCCACTATGGCCACTGTCATCGAGCCATTCTCCTTTCCATTAAAGAAGTGGTTTCGCTTCATTGTGGGCTCAACGCCGCATTTACAATACGAGGCAAGCCTACAGTATGCAGTACTCTTGTTGGTACATGATTGCGATGCAGTACTCACTCTCTTTAACTCACTACATTTTACTTCAATCTAATTTCAAATAAAAATACTTTTGCACCCACTTTTACTCTCACACAACTTTTTGTTCTCACTGTTCAATAACTGAGTATTAAATTATGTCGTTTAATTAAAACATAAATTAAATTGTTTAATAGAAAGTTATTAAAAAGATAAAATTGTCAACATACCCTAATCTAAACATTCCAATTAGTGAAGTTTCTATAAAGTAATTATTTTACTCTCACAAAAGAAAAAAACACTGGGCGCAAAAATCGAACTTTCAAACCCGCCTCTGTTTTGCACTCAGCCCCGAGCCTACCAATTTTCCCAATCCAAGATAGATACCATGCTTTATAGAAAAGAGAGTAAAATATATTATTAACTAATTTTGGTGCTAGTTTTTTCTCATGTCAACTAGGTTAAGCCGTTAAGTAATTCAACAATAAAGAAGTAGAAGTGGTCCATTTTACTTTCCATTGTTCCCCTAATATAGGGTAGTTAAAATTTTTTTAACACATAATTGTATCTCTGGATGGAAAAGGAAATCATATAACAAGTCACTTTCAGTTCTCATTCTGTAAATAAATTAGAAAACCACGATTCTTTGAACAAAATTATTTCTATTGAAACAAAGTGAATAACGGTGGCGTATATGAATGACTTAATAGATGAGTCAAATTAATCATCAAGTGAATTGAACTGTTAATAAGTCAAATTTTATTCATGGAGAAGTTCATTTTTTTTCTTGCAAATTATGTTGATATAGTTTCTCTAAATTTGCCCGAATTGTATAGGAGTGAATTTAACTTTTGAATAAGTAATTTTGTTCTGGCCTATAGTACATTTATTGATTGATGATGATGATACATAGTTGGTTTTTGATGAAAGAGAATATCCCAACACAACGTGAATTACTGTACTTTAAACTAAAAAGATTGTACAGGTCAATGTTCATGTACATTATTTGGCAGCAAGTAAGAGATTCTGACCAAATGATCGTCACGAACAACGCAGGATTGTTTGCAAGAGATAAACGACATGCTATTCCTTAACCTCGTCTCGATGCTAGTTTTAATCTGTAGCTTTTTGTTCCTCTCCACAGTTTTCCTACTCTTGCTGCATTTTTTATAAGCCTCAAGAAATGGATCATGGTCTTGCATGCGAATCCGGTCTTTATAATGAGGCTGAAAAGTGCAAGGAGGAAGTGGAATTTCCAAAGCATGATCGTAGTTTCTTTGGAAACTTGTGTATGGAGGGGGTTGTAACTTCTGCACAAACTTGCGTTCTCTTTGAAAACTTTCAGCAACTGATACTTTCGGTATACCTGGTTTTCTTTCCCACGAAAAGGGTACTCTTCCCGGAGAATGAGTTATTGGTTGATCCATGTTGTATAAAGTTTGTGGAAAGAGGAAGAACGTTACACATTAATTTATGTTTATGATTCTAACAAACTTTGATTATGTGGCTTGTATTTATTCCATTATATATGTAATAGCTCATAGCAAGTGCATTAAACGTGAAGAGAAGGTAGAGTTAGAAAAAGAAGACCGAGTATTTACGGGTCAAAAAAGGTAACGCTGAGAACGGTATAAGACAAGAAGATGGTTAACTTGCACAGAGGGAGTCTAAAATATACTCTCATCTAAAAACTTAAATTTCTAAGTGTTTGGATGGAAATTTCTCAACCTTATAATAATTATTTAATTAATAAATGATGGAAGAGTTAATACTTTATTGATATTTGATGTCGAATAAAATATAAAATACAGAATTACAATGCTGACTAATTTAAACAAAGATGTTGGTTTATGTTTCACATTAAATGTATAAGGATAGGAACACATTTTCCAGATAGGACAAGAAAGAAATGTCAAATAAAATATTCTTTTACCACCACTATGAATATTGAATAAATTTGTTTGGAAAAAAAAAACTTGAATCAATTAGTATATTTCAATTAATTCTTAAACGACCATTAGTAATTGTGTGTTGATATGTATAAAGAGATCATAGTTATCAAAATCATTATTGCAACCATTTAGTTTTTGCTTTCAGACCATGACTTGTATGAGTTAATTAAGAAACTTTTGTATTTTTAAGCTTTATGAATACTATTCTAAAACTTTCCTTCTCCTCGTTCGGTCAATTTTAAGGGTAAAACATACAGTTGGGTGACAATAAAAAAATCCTAATATTAATACAGACGTTATCGCGCCAGTATGTATACATTTTTTAAATATGCGTAATATTATATAAGTAGGTGATAATATTGTAATGTTATTAAGTTAATATATAAGTAAGTGAAATATATCTTAATAGATGAAAGAATAACCATTGATAAATAAAGAAGAAGAAAAGAAACAGAGATAGCCGATTTTATCAAAAACTTGTAAAAATAACGGTCAATTTTTAAAAATTTAATAAATTATTATATTTAAAGGGTAAAATTGGTATTTGAAATGTGGACACAAAAAGGGGAATCCCCTTTATATATTGTTATAGATGGTTCGTTTTCAAATTTCAAAATTATATTTTAAATGGATGACCATAATATTTTTTTAAAAGATTTATCATCATTACTCTCGAATCATTTTTGTGAATACGGGAACATAATTATTTTATTTAATTTTCTAGTATCAGAGTATTTTCTGTGTCACATATATTTTTAGAGGTAATTATGACAAAAGCATTTGTTGGGTTAGGATTCAAATAAATTTTTGTTATGGTGAAATAAATTTTGTTACTTTTCTAAATTTTATTACATTTAAAATAAAAAAAATTAATACAAAATAATTATTTTCAAAGAAAAATTCAATTAATTAAGTAAAAAATAACATAACTATAAACAAATCAAACATGTATGGTATGTTCGTTTAAGATGTTTTTATGTGTAGAGGATATTAGAGAGAATGGATATGCAAAAATTGTTTGTGTTTAGGTCGATTTAAGAGTGTTTGAGAGCGTGGTTATCGGGATGATGACCTTATTGAATCTCGCTTGAAGCAAGAAAATTTGAGGATATTAAATGTGCTTTTACGATAATGTCCTTGAATCCGCTCACATTACAAAAATGATGTTGGATCCAATCCAATGCAACTGGATTGATCTCAATGATGTTGGATCCAATCGCATGATGCTTGGATCCGATTCCAAGTTATATATATATAAAATAAATAATAATATTAATAACAATATTAAATAATAATGATAAAAATAATATTAATAATTATTGTTATATTATTAATAATAATAATAATAATAAAAAGATATTAATTTTAACTTTATGGGCAAAATTGTAATCTTACATTTTAATATATTAAAATTTTATTTTTTATTTATTACATCATTTAAATCATTCACAAAATTTCACAAATTTTACTCCTAAATATACTCAATTTCACCCTCAAATTTCTTAAAAAAAACACACACATTTCTTCTAATCCAGTCAAATTCATCATCTCACTTTCCCTCAAGTCTGAACAAAGCCTTAAAGCCCCATTCATATTGTTTAACCCATACAAACTCAAGTTTCCAACCTTTTCTCCATAAGTTATAATCAAATAATTTAAATTTCACCGGTTAAAGGGAAGCCTTTATCACTATGCTAACTTCAACAATAAATTATGAACTTTTTTTTTTCTCTCTCTATACGATGGATTTTCTCGTATTAACTTGTTAACCGAGGTAATATGTAAATATTTTATCCAAATTTTTATATATATATTGGATAAGTCAGCTTAAACATAAATAATAAAGCCATGAAATGGTCCATTACAACCGAAAGAAATAAATAGCCCAGTAATTTAGAGTATTTATTTATTAATAGATGTTAGTTACTCTCAAAGCCTTTGCAATGAAATTGAACAGTACTGCTCATAACATGGCTGCTGGAAAACTTACAAGAAAAAAAATCCATATACTTCATTACATTAGGTCGAGATCCACTGCTTTTAGTGTGTTTGCAAGGTTGTTTACGCATGAATGAGACCTCAGGGGTTTTTGTGCATTTTTTGTAAGCTTCAACAAAAGGATCTTCCGTTTGACTCTCCAATCCAAACAATCTATTTCTCACGGAAGAAGATTGAACAGCACAAAAAATAAAATTAGGACCATCAACTGGATTTTGTTTATTATGTGCAGTCCTAGATGATGAACATGGAGGAGGTTGCAACACAATATTACTGCACCTTAACTCATTCTTCTGATATGTGACTTTACAGAGACCAGGCTTGGATTCCCATGAAAAGGGTATGCTTACTCTTTTTTCAATGTAACAATCACTATGAAGGGTATATTTGTTTCTGGTGTGCTCCATAGTGTGTGTGGATGAGATATTGCTATTGCTGTTTCTGTTATATATGCAATGCAACTCTTTTGAAAGGGAATTATGCTTTATGTATGTCACGAGTTTCTCGATTTATCAATTTACAAGTACCGATTCTGTTGTAAAGATTGTGTTAATTAATTCATATACAAATAAACAAGCAAGAAACATTATGGGTTTCACGCTATATTTGACAGAAAAGTTTATCTAATATCTTGCAACCGTAGAAAATAATAGTAAACTAAATGATAACAAACTCTTTGAAAATGTTTAAAATGCTATATTAACGTACGTATTTTCAAGTGTTATTTCTGTGAAAATGGTATTTAGAAAAGTAAGTTAGCAGATAATAGCCACATGTATCTGGATCTTGATTGTGTGCAATGTTGGTCAAAAGTACTTTCCTGAAGTGAATACTCGGAAGTTAATTGCATTGCCATATTGCAATCTTATATATTGATATAGCTCTAGCTCCATGAAGAAACGTTAGGACGATGATATCAAATTTAATATAATAGTATTTTTTTATTTATCAATGCATACTTCATAAATATTACGTTTGGTATGGTGTAACTGTCAATGTTCAACAACCATTTGATTCACTTTGATTCACATGTACCAACAAAAACTACTTCGTTTCAAATAATGATGACGATGATGAAAGGAAAAAGCCTTTAGGCTCTCTTCGACTGTGCCACAATTTATAATTTTGGTTGCCAAGGTTGTAGGAGCGACAAAGTTTTGTTTTTCAATATTAAACTAAAATTTAAAAATAAAGGAAAACATGTCGCTTAAAACTATAGCAGTTGAGGACAAAGAACCTTTGATTTTTAAAATAATTACCTTTTAGAAAAAATATTTGGAAAACTAACTTTCAAAAATAAGATATTATCTGAAGAAAAAAAAAAGAGAATTTGCTAACGTCCATAACCGGTCTAAAATCTTGGTAAACTTAATTTTACAAATCCAAAATTTGATTCAATTAGAATTTGAAATATTTAAGAGGTCAGATTAACCAATTTTGCTACAGAGAAGCTATTATTAATATCATATACAATTTATTTACGAAATATTTTGATAGTTAAAATTAGTAAAATTAAATTAATATACAACAACGATCATAATATATTTTACAATAGATGTATATGTATGTATATTGAGATAAATAATACTAATATATAATTTGATATTTCACCCAGCATTAAAAATGAAGCCAATAATTATAATAACTGATACATAATTTTTTATAAATATTTTTTTTAAATATGATATTATTTTGACACCCTGATGTACAACTGTATCTACTAGATCTAATTTCTTAAATTCAAACGTGTGAAGGATCTTTTCAGACTGATGGGTCAAGAGAACCCGTTCCGAAAAGGAGGGTGAATAAATAAAATGGGATTACAGAAAGTAATACCTTAGTTATCTAACTAAGTGAAGCCCATAACTGAGAATAGTTAAAAGCTCGCTTTGTACTGGACTTGGGCTTCAGTTATATCAAGTCCTAAAAGATAGCAGGTTCGTTATGGTTAGGGTTTTGAGTGCGTGTCAATATCAGCTTTAAATACCCATTCCTCACTTCTCAGTTTACAGATTAAGAGTTATCTCCAACTTCGTTCCGATCGCGGCGTGAGAATTCGTAGTTTTGCATCTCAGTTTCTTTTGGTTGTTTCTTGTGATTTCTGTTCATGTGTTCTTGTTCACTTCGTTTAGCGTTGCCTCTGCAAACTTGTATTTTCAATTCTTCGCTGTGTTCTCTTCCTTAGAAGATTCGTGTCTCTCTTTTTTGTAGGATAGTTATTTATTTCTTCTATCTGTGAGAAGTGTTAAGGGGTTGACTGCGATGATTATAAACAATTCCTCGTTCTGAATGCTATCGCCATGGCATGACAGACACGTTTACACCCATAGAATATGAGCAATGCCCCTTTTATACGTTTCTCAATTAAGGTTTGATTTTGTTCACTTATTTGTGTGTTTGTTGATAGTCACTTTTTGCGGAGTTAGGTTAATGATTTGCAGAGCATGTTTTGATAATATATGTGCTTTGTGTTTCACCAACTCCTTATATTGATTGAGTGGTGTTTAAAGCTCTAACCTTAAATAATTGAGGTATGGGTTACGCACACCGCGATAGTACAATAAAAACTCATTTTATTAGATTTTGAAGTGTAATGGAATTACTTTTAGATCATCAAATTTTTGTTTTAATACATAACTTATTTGGTTATGTATCATATCATTATTAGATTAGATCCAATTCATAATATACACTGAGTTTTTGGTCTGTGTTTATTGGATAGTCTATGATTTTTTATGCAGGAAGTTTTTATCTTTCTGATTGTAATGCCGTGTTTAACCATACATTTTTTATATTGTTTTATTGAAATGTGTTTTGATAACCTAGGAACCCTTTCAACAAATTGTACTGTATTTTGTTTAAATTAATTTTTAGCGGTATCATCAATGCTTTCTCTATCGATTTATCATAAGTATACATAATCATTTTTTATGGTAAATTAATTTTGAAAGTATAAATCATCGTTTTTATTGAAACATAAGAATATATACAGCTATGTATATTCAAATTTAATATTTTGGTTATACTGCTTTGAATATTATTCAAATTTAATATTTTGATTATACAACTATGAATGTTACTCAAATTTAATATTTTGATTATATTATTTGTAACTAAATTGTTTGTAAGTAAATATCTTTTTCGTCAGGTGATTCTTTTGAAATTCGGTTGAAAGTTGAATTATTTTCAAGTTATAAATAAAAATATTAATAATTTTTCTTGTTGGTTCAATATTTCTCAGTTATTTTATTCTAATGTATGTGTCTTTTACTTTTTGAATGAAAAAGTAAACAATTTATTTTTTGCTTAAATTTCTAGAACAGAAAAAAATTGCCGTTAAAATAAATTGTCCTGCATTCGTTATCCGTCGTTATATTTTATTTTCTTTATTGTATAGTATTGATGTACATTTAATTTTTAAAGTTACTTTCACCATAAATAATTAGAAAAAATAATTCGTACACAGAAAATGATGTGTATTAACACTTAATATACGTGTATAATGTCATAAGAAGAGCAAAATAAAAAGCTCATACATGAGAAATATATAAAACTTGCAATTGAAAAAAAAATTGAGGGTGATAAATTTGAAGGAGCAGAAAAAAGTAAAAAAAGAAGTTCGACATTTAAATAAAATGAGGTAAGATAATAGAAAAAAAATATTAATGGAGATTTTATCTATAATTTTCATTTTTAATTTACAAAAAGATTACCTTATTTTTGTTACGTTTCGTATTTCTAAATATTATAATAGAAATACAAGAAAAATATATATTTTTCTTTTTATTGTACAAACCTGACAAATAGGAATGTATATATGCCTCCTTAGTATTGTTAAATCATAATGTCCCAATATTCTTTTCTGTGGAAAGTTTTATGATGAAAGGATGCCTTATATATAAGACACATTTATAATTTTATAAATAATTTATGAACATACAATTGTATTTCCAAATTTTTGACGTTTTGTAAATGATCATAAAAAATAAGAAATCTATAGAAGAGAGAGCCTGTTAAACAAAATGAATAATATGGATAAAGATAAAAGCAAAATTATTTGAGATAAAAATTGAAACAAAATGTAAAATGTATATTAAAAAGTAATATTATATTGCCTTAAGATATATCTCATTGTCAAAGTGAGTACAGGCTTAAAACGTTTTGGTTAGAACAACTCTTAATTGAATAATATTTTTACAAAATTAGTAAAAGCAAATATGTTGTCTTCAGGCATATTTGGTATTCAAAAGAATTAGTATTTCAATTTAAAATTAGTAAATAAAAAATTTAATGGAAAATCAGAGTAAACAGGCTAAGTCATGTATTCTTCGGGATTAAAATTTGCGGATGGAAAAAATCAAAAATGACTGAGGGCTTTATAGTATTTTAAATCTAAGCTGTTATTTAAGAACAGTTGGAGAAATATTCGGAATATCTCTCGTATCAGATATGGATATGTTTATATATAAGATAAAAAAAATTTGTAATCAAATTCGTATATATTATATATTAAATTAATTATATATTAAATTAATGTTCTATTTATTCACCCTTTCTGCCATATTTTAAAAGATATTGTAATTCAAATCAGAGAAATAGTGATATTAAAATTTATTAATGAAAGAAAGAAAAATGTTAAGTCCAATTATTTGGTTAATTTTATAAATCTAAAAGATATTATAGAATTTCGAATATTTAAAATGAGGTTTGAAATTTAGTTACAGTGCCCGTTTTCCATTAAATATGTTTATGTCGAACATGCTTAAAGTTTAAAGATAGAATGTATATTTGAGATTAGTTTACAATGTTCGTTTAGAGTTTGGGCTTGGGCCAGTATTTTGATATGGACGACTTATAAAAGGTAAAACGGGTTTTTGGGCCCACAAAGAAAATCCATTTAATGGACAATGACGTAAAGGGGTTTAGTTTAGTGTCCGATTGTTAGGAGCGAGAAAAGGAAACAGAGAAAGGGGTTTTTGTGATTGAATTGGGGATTTAGGGATTGTGTACAGTAGACTAGAATGAATTTGAAGATGGATTCCGATAGAGCGAAGCTGTTCGTAGGGGGCATTTCTCGTGAAACCACCGAAGATGTTCTCAAATTCCACTTCGCCAAGTACGGTACCGTTTTGGACTCCACAATCTCCGTAGACCACAGCACCCGGTGCCCTAGAGGTTTCGGCTTCGTCACCTTCTCTGACCTCTCCGCCGCCGATCAAGCCCTGCAAGACACGCATGTCATTCTCGGAAGAACGGTTAGTCCTTTCCCCTCTTTCCAGAAACGCTCGTTTATTCAAGCTTTAAGAAACTGAAACCGTCGTGAGTTGAATTTCGTTTGTGTTTCTATGTCGTTAATGTGTTGTTTGGTTTGACCAGTTCTGTTTTCTTGTCGTCTATAGGTAGAAGTAAAGAAAGCAATTCCAAGGAGTGAACAACAGCAACACCAAAACCAGTTACACCATAGAGGGGGAGTTAACTATAGTAGTAGTTGTGATTATAGCAGTGACACCAACGTTAGGACTAAAAAGATTTTTGTGGGGGGTTTACCTGCTGGTATATCTGAGGAGGAGTTTAAGCAATACTTCGAGAGGTTTGGTCGAATAACTGACGTTGTGGTGATGCAGGACAGTGTTACTCACCGGCCCAGGGGGTTTGGGTTCATTACGTTTGATTCCGAGGAATCGGTTCAAAGCGTTATGGTGAAAAGTTTTCATGACTTGAATGGTAGACAAGTAGAAGTCAAGAGGGCTGTTCCCAAGGAGGGCAACCATGGGTATGATGGTTTTAGTAAATTGAGAAGTAAGAGTGAAAGAGGAGTTCCTAAAAGTTTTCCTCCTTACAGTCCTAGGAACATGCTTCCGGGTCTTGTTCCTTTGCCGTGGTATGGTAGTGATGGAGTATATGCCTATGGATCTAATGCTTACGGTTGTTGGTACCCTATGGGTGGGTATGGGGGGAACGGATATGCGATTCCGTCTGATGCTTCTAGGAACTTCTGGTACGGGCCGATGATGGCTGGTCCTCAGGCATGTCAGGTGCCTTATGCTAGTGCTGTTCCAAACATTGCGTATGTCGGGGGTAGGATTGGAATAGTAGGTAGTGGTGTAGGATCTTGGGGGTATGGTGGCATTCTTGGGTCTGCAACAAATTTGAAATTTGATCAACCTTTTATTGGCAACGGATTTGTTCCAGGCAACACCACATTGCATCATGGTGTAAAGCAGAATGTTGTGGACTCTTCGAGTTTCAAAGGAAGCAATGGTGAAATATCTAGCTGACTGACTAAAAGGTTCCCTTGACCATAATTCATGTAGGTAAATACTCACTGACTGCTTCGGGGCTGTGAAAGATCGCATATTCTTTCGCAAGATGTTGTAAGAGTTAGTCACTCGACCTTATTACTTTTAATTTGTGAAGATACCTTTTTATGTGTCATAAACATGTAGTTTAGCAACTCATCATGTTTAGTTATGGAGATTTCATGCATCTGTAAAATTTTCTTGCAAATCCTTATCTCCTAATTCTCTTTTAATATTTTTACACAGTGCGTGCTATTTGGTTTGTTTTGTTTAATTTTTTTTGTTCCCCTCTTCACTATCACATGTCATTATTGCGTGGGTTATTGCACCTTCCCTATTTCCTTTATTGAAAGGCTTATTTTTTTCATTATTTGATTGGCTTTTAGGTTGCCGTTTTTCCTTCATGTATTTGTGTTGATCTAATGTGAATCAGCATGGTGTTGTTTTTCCTTCGTAGATAGCTAGTTATTACAACATTCAAGTAAGGATATGGTCGAATGCTTTTTTTACATGCATATAACTGGGCTGTCTAGGTTATATTGGCTTCTTCTGTGTGCCTTTATTTTGTTGAGTTCATGTTCATGTTAGTCCATTTTTACATAGAATGCGGATGACCGGTTTTTTCGAAAGCATATTTAAGTTGTTAATATTTAGTCTCCATAATATTTTATGTGAATGCTTCAAGGGATGCTCCAATTTATTAAGAAAATTGAGTAGCAATGTATTTTTTTTTTAAATATTGATATTTGACAATTAGGCAAAGTCGGTTTTTCCTACAAGGTAAAAAGTGTGTAATTCTCTAATTCATCATATTTTTTTATTTTATTTGGATCTCAAACATAACTATGACCTTGGCAAACATAATCGAAGGCGTTATATGATTTGAAAAGATTGAGCTGAATTACGCATTTGGAAACCCTGGACCGGTTGGGAAAGAAGCAGTTGCAGACCTTTTATTAACTGTTTTTGCCACTCGGTTACACAGCCTTGGACTGCATTTTATGTAAGTCTTTTCGAGGTCATAAGGGGGAAAGGAAAAGTGAAATGGGCACCTAAGGATGTCCCGGTTCAGGTCAAAATTTATTTCTTTAAAATTTAATAAAATCTCTATTTACTGTAGAATTGCTAGTAGTAATAACATGAAGACTGGTATGTATTCTGGTATTGTGTCAAGTAGAAGTAACTGTTATGCATGTTCAACTTAGAGTTGTAAGCTATAATATTTAATTTCCCTCAACAATGCCTCTATTTATATTCTAAAACTGTTATAATTGGTTATTGAGGCTAGTTAAGGTGAGGTTTATTTAGAACTTGGGCGTAAACAAAGCCTATGAATTTTGATGTTCAATCAGATTGAACTCTTTTTGAATTAGATTAGGTTGTTTATGACAGTGCTAGGAGAGAATTTGGCATCCTTTCATGCATAATGCACAGGATATGTTTATATGCTATTTAATTTTAATGCAGTCTGGTCAAATAGCTCTGGTTAGGAAAAACTCAGAAAAACAGATGGAATATATGCTTCGTTATAATTTTAGGGTTTCTTCAAACGCAACGCAAGGATGGAAAATGTTTACAATAAAACTCCATTTGATCGTTTCAGAAAATTATATGAAAAATGAAGAAAATACGTCATTCCTAAAAGTTAAAAGTAAACATAAGGTCTAATTTTTTAATAATTTTAATGATACAAATTATTGGATATGTTTTTTTATCAGACTATAAGACCCAATAATGGTTGCAATTCTAAGCTCGTATTCATTTTTAAGATGGGCTTTAATATTCAGCGTTTTAGTTATATTATATATTTGAGGTGAGATATCATAACTGTTTGATTATAAGTTTTAATAAACAATTATTAAAATGGTTAGAACAAAAACCTATTAATCTGTATTAACATAATTTTTAACAAAAGCCTATTTGTGTATGTAAAAGTGCATGAAAAACAAATTTTTGTGTCAATCTATGTAGTCGAGAGGAATGAATATTTAACACTGATAAGTAGTAAAGATAATATTTCTGAGATATTGTTAGAGAGGATCTCATTTTAAATTTGTTGCATTTTATAAAAGGGTATCGGGAAGTGATAATTGCACAAAGATTCTTTCATTTGTTATGGTCATAGTATGTGTCAATCTCTGAGGTCAGGATGACTGAAAAGGTTGTAACTTTTTATGAAGCTTTCAAGGATATTTTTTCTTTTAATTTGAAAGGAAGTTGAGGGCTCTCTCTCTTCTTGCACCTTCCTTTCTTTTCCTTGCATCACTATAATACTCATAAAACCCAAATTATATGCATTCGTATTATATAAAAAACGTATAATTTATCGTTTTTTAATGAAATTCCAGATAATGTAATTTGAATATTATTTTTGGATCTGAATATTCATTTTGAAATTTATTTAAAAAATATATTCTAGAATGTATATTTTAGGATGTATTTTCATATCTAAAAGTAATTTTTGAATTATACAATTCAAAACAAAACAAAAAATTATATTCCATAATGCATATTCAAAAAGATATTTTCAAATTTTCGAAATGTACATACAAAAATGTATTATAAATGTACATACTATAATATGTATCATGGAGACATATTTCTAAATGTAAAACTACTTTCTGAATTACATAATTCAAAAGATTGAAATGTACATTCTAAAATATATTCTCTGATTTAAAATGACCGAAAATTGACATTCCAAAATACATTTAGAAAAAAACTTAAGAAATAGATTATCCGGAAGGTATTTGACAAAAGAGCTGGGGTTATCGCTCATGTTTTATTCTCTTTCAAGTTTGTAATCCAGAGCAAACGATTCATATCAGTTCACAAGTTTGTAATCCAGAGCAAACGATTCATATCAGTTCACTACAGTTAAATTTATTTAGGCTTTCATCCATTCTTCATTTGGCTTTTCCTTGAAATTTATTCTTTGTGGAAGGAAATATGAGACGTGCTCATGGAAGGAAAAAAAAAAAATAGTGGGCGATTAATTGTTTGGAGTTTTTAATATAATTTAAATGAGTGGCAAAAATATTTTTTTTGGAGTTGTAAGAAGAAAAAAACGGAGGTACAAATGAAATTTTGGCATTGGGTGACTCTCTTGGCCGTTGTCTGTTAAGGTATAGAGCTTCAATTATATATAATGTCATTTTATTTTTTAAATTTCATTTATATTTTATTATTATACAAATATAAAATTTTATTATCAGAGTAGATTCTTAAAAGTTTTGTTTACGAAAATGGTGGTTGTAAAAGAGTTATTTTTCAAAACAGATATTAAGTTGTCCTTCCCTTTATGAAAAGGTTTCTTGCTTCACTCTCTATCCTATAACATCAGTCAAGGTTACTATACAATTTTTTTGGTTTGAAGTTGTCCTATATAAAATAAATAAAAATATACAATTTAGTTCTTGGATTAATTTATAACATGTAAGTTATTAACTTTTTTTTAATTAGATTATCAATGTAGATTGCAATGTCTATTACATTATAATACGACATGAGTTTAATTCATATCGAATTCATTTACCAACTCACTAATTCTCTTGAATTAAAAATAAATAAATAAATACTTGATACAGTTTTGACCTATTTGTGTTAAAAAATAACTGATATATAATCTCTTAAAAAATAACTGTTTCAAAATATCATTTTAAAGAGTTAACCTAAATTGAATGGTGAATGGAGAGGGTTTGGAAGGTCAGAGGAAACAAAAATATTGAAAGGAAAATATATTTGTTGACAATATATGCATCGGTTCATAACTCATTTTTAGCGATACTTTAAATTTTTATATTTATATAGAAAGAAAAGGACTAAAAAGTAAAATAATAAATATAAAATATGTATAAAAATTTATTGGATATGAGAATAATAGTAACGTATTCAAGATGTAACCAATTCAATTGAATTGATTGTAAATTTGGTTGAGATAATTTTTTAGTAAAAAGTCGTAAGAAAGGCATTGTAGTTGCACACGCAACGTAACATAACAGAAATAATTAATATAAATAACGATTAAAGAGAAAAAAAGAATAAATGCATGAAATGAGGTCTGGCATTAGCCGTCGCCAAAAAGAGGTTTCAATTGTCAAATCACACAGCTACAACAACACTCTAATATCTATTCATTTTCATAGATCCGCCACAGTTGACCTTCACCACACACTTTTCTATGCTTCTACTATTTCTTTCATAACACCACTCCATAAATTTTTTCTAAATTTAATCTTTTCATAGCAATTTATTTCCTTTGTTAAATATATTTCATCAATCCCTTTCATATATATATTTTTTTACTTAAATATGTTTTTAGTTTACGTAAAACTAAACCAATTTACTGGGCAAATATGGTGGCAGAGGCTACACTTAGATGGGTACCTATCACTGATCTCATAATCCAATTTTGTGTTTTTCTATTCTTCTGTTTTATTACACGTAGTCTCTCCTTAGCTCTTGTTCTGCCACGATGCTTTGGATTTTCTGATCTCTCGTGATTCTCATTTACTCTTCTTCATTAATGTTTTTACATGCAATCTTTTGGGTTGGGCCTCGAGACGTTATTTTTATTTTCATAGATCTAAATAACTATTTTTTTTTATAGATTTGAATTCTGTTTTGTAGTGTTATAGGATATTAGTTTGATCAATTAAAATTAATCATTTGCATTATATGTATTTATTATGTGCCTGCTGTGAGTGTCGTCGTTGAAGAAAACATGTGCAGTAGGTAACGAAGTAAAGTTGGTCGTAAATATGATATCTAACTTGGAATTTGAATATTGAATCGAAAGTTATGATGTGGTTATTTATCAAATAATGTTGTTGTTGATCAATGACATGGGAATATCTGTCCTTTGAATTCTTCATTATTGAGACTGCAACATCTTCCGTATGCATGCTTCGCCTGTTCTGTGCATCTGAACAGTGTTTTCAATTTTGTCTTGTTAACTTTTGCTTCTTCGATAAATCTTGTGACAGGGAAAGCATCAAAATTTCACAAATGCTCACACATACTTCAAAAATATATCTTTGTCACCATCATTAGCATTAAACACACATACCTCTTTTGGGGTTATCTTTGTTCTGGGATGGGAGGGTTCAAAAGGAAAATTGCATTACAATATAACACATACTTCAAAAATTTACTGCATCACATACATGTTCTAAACACATTTTTCTCTGTCTCTTCTTCGTTCTTCTATTTTACATCCAACAGAAAAAAAAAAAAAAAAAAAAAAAAAGGATATTTTGATGTTGGCATCTTTTTGTTTATCTTTTTGGGTTTTTGACGAAGAGAAAGAAAAGGACGAAAGTGTTAAAGGGTGTGAATGAAAATTACAGAAATGCACCGGTGTGGCACAACCTACCAAGTCTACCACATTTGCTGCAAATTGAAAAGGTTGGTGAAAGTGAAAGAAGAGAAATGAATTGTAGCAAAAGTGAGAGAAAGAGAATGTGTGTGAAGTGAAGGGTGAATTTATTTTCGTGATGATTTCGTTATAATAGCATGAAGAATCATTCCCACATCTGTGCTCACGCACATATCCTAATCTTTTTCTTTTCTCTGTTGTTGTTTTCTTTTCCCTCGCAAATTGGGACTTACCTTTCAAACCCAAATCATTCCCCTTTGAAAAATTGTCTCCATGACCATGAAACCAAAACTTGCATGCATAAACAATGTGAGCAAAAAACCTTGTACGAGCATGGGAAATATGCGGTGCATACAACAAACGCACCATTATTTGGTCATTCGGGGCAATAAAGCTTAACCCAAAATAAAAGGTGGAAAAGAGATGCTTTGACCGACCAAAATAAGAATAGATAGACAACAAGAAAAATAGAGACACAGCTATTTATCAACTCTTCTGTAAGATTGCTTCTGGTTTCGGAAGAGTAACGCAAAATGGATATTTATTATTTTATAGTATTTATTACATAATAAAAATAAAATACCAATTTCACATCTCATAATTATGTTAGTAAGAAGTAGATTTTTAAGTTTCAAACATGATTCTCTTAAAATAGGTTTTGGATCATTTGGTACAACAAAAATTGGATTAATCAACCTTAAAAAAAATTTTAATATAAGTTTTTCACTTATTTATATATTATAAATATATCTTATTTCTATGTTATAGGAGATATGCAACAATCGTATTTTATAAATATTTCCAAAACTTACCATCTCTGTATAAGATAAAATTTAACAATCAAATAAACTCTACAATAAAGTAAGTTTAAATCTTATTGTAGAAGTTATTTTTGTAATGATGAGGAAAATATAAATTTTAAGTATAAATTGTATTACCTCCCATTGTTATTACATTATTAGACTCTTATCAGAATACATATAAATTTAGTTTCACCTTTGAACTATTGAGTTAGATTAAAGTTTATTTTAAGTAACTTATTCAAAAAAATAAAATAAGATTTCATAATTAACTATAAGTTTTGAAAATATAAGTGAATATCACTGTATAATTTTTTAAAATTTTTAAAAGTTATATAAAATATAATTTAACAAAAGATTGAAGTAGTTTCTTATTATAACATAAAAACAAGGGATTTAATTATGCTTATGTAGCACTTTCAAGTGAAATATAATTAGATTCACTTATAAAAGAAAAAACAATAACACATATGAATGAAAAAAAATACTAACGTAAATTAAAACGTTCACATGTAATCCTAAGAAAATTTCCAACTATATACCCTATTTATAAGTTGTGAATGTATAGTAGCTTGTGGAATGTTGCATATGGTGTGACGAACTTAATGAGACCAATTTCTCTGGGTGGTCTGAAGAAGGATTCATTAGGAAAATACATTATCTCCGTACTTTTTACATGTTTACACAGCGCATATTTGTGATGTTTGATCCCAATCATCTTTTAGTTTAAAAGGATTATTTCGTCACCGACAACTTTATTCACATAATTTTGTTGAAAAAAATGTAAATAAAATATTTAATTAGTTTAATGGTATTCAATTTCATTCAGATATGTCAGTTTGATAGTTTTAATTTTTGAAAAATTTCTTAATCAGGTCTTTTTCAGACCAAAATTATTAAAGTCGTTAACTTAATTCATGACTTTTACTACTAAATTTTAATATAAATATCAATACTTAATTTTGTAAGTCATTTTAAATATCAATATCATTAACGATGTTAATATTTTTTTACTGAAAATGACTTAATTGATGCATATTTTCAAAAGTTATGACTCAATTGACATATTTTTAAAAACGAGTAACTAACTGACATATTTATATAAAAGTAGATACCATCCGACTAATTAATTCTAAAAAAAAATTCAGTATATAAATGATGGCATGCTTAGTTTCTTTTTCATTTCTTAGAAAATAAACTAAAAGACATGTATTTGAAATGCAAGTTTAGAATAAAAATATTATGCAGTTAAAATTTGTTTTGGGGAGCTTAGGCTCATGATTCCTGGAATATTTGGGAGTTTATGAGAGACCTACTTTTCCACTTTTTGTCTAAAGTAGGTGTTGACTACACACACTGAGACAAAGGGCAAAAGTAAAGGATTTACCTGTTAATTTAGCGTTTTGGTTATCATCATAGCCGTCTATTTGAAGAGCATGACTACTCTGTAAGTACCTCACGGAAACCAAACTTTTACTTCAAAAATGTTGCCCAAATTCTTATCTACAAAATTATAATTGTTAGAAAAAACACTTTGTTTCAGAACTCATCAAAAAGATGAAAAAATTATGTGACTATTAATTATTCGATCATTGCACAACGAAGGAAGGAACGATAAACCTATGTTTCAAACAAAGTTATGTTTATCTGGTTTTGTATGGAAAACTAAGCTAATCAAATTATTTTTCTTATATGAAGTACTTTTATTTTACTTTACATATTGTAATTCGTTAAACAAATTATGAAATCTTGTGCTGATGTCTTCTTTCCCTCGATTAACTTTTATACAATTGCATATTGAATTTTCTAATTGATTTTTTTTATTGTATTCTCGTACAGGCATCGTTTTTTAAGTTTTAAAATATAATAAATAAAAACATTAAACTATAAATATTAAACAGTTTTGAAGGCATAAAACATAACATTGTAGAAAACACCCAGAGTTGTTAACATAAAATGTTAAAAGATATATGTAAGCTAACCCTATAAATCACAAATAGATAGATTTAAAATATAAGTCTGTATTAACAGAGTCACAAACTCACAATCTTACGGCTAAATGTATTAAGAGTTTGTTAAATAAAAAATTAAAGTATAAAATGGAGTGTGATTTGGTAAATATATTTGCATTTTGTTAAGCCGAATGAACAAATGGTAAATGTATAGTGTCAAGTTGAAAATGTTGACGAGTAAAATGATCATCTATTTCAACATGTTTAGTTCAATCGTAAAAAACAGAGTTGAAACAATACGAATAACACTTTTATTGTTACATTGTAAAGATGTAAGATTTTTTAAATAGACACCCATATTTACATGTAACATACACAATGAGATAATCTCACAGGTAGTCAAAGTCACAATAAGTATGTTACATATACACATAAAGCTAACCCTAAAAGACACAAATAAATGGACCTTAAATATGGATCTATGCTAACATACATCACTAAAAGAATCCATTAAAGAATCAGAACTCCTAAATAATCAGAACTCCTATGTATTCTAAGAGTGAGACCTCTATTTTCATCTTAAATTTGCTAAATAAAAAAGTAAACATTGTTAAATTTAAAAATTTTGTTTTAACAAAAAAATCTTGATATCATTAAAACGTCAAAAAAAATTTAAAATATGGTATAGTATTTATTTTCACTTCTTTTACATCTTGACACATTTGATAAATTGTTTTTAAAAGGTTTAAATTTTCGGTTAGTTACCGTTTTTGTCTGAAAATCTTAATTAGGTCATCAAAACTTTTGTAGTCTTAATTTGTTCCTTATTTTTTAAAATGTATTGTAATTTTTCAGTTTCTATTAGTAAAGTACGAACAACGTTAACTAAAGTTTCATGTATTAGTTCGTGCTTTTTCTTTATTATATATATATATATATATATATATATATATATATTTAAAAAAAAAACATGTGTCACGTGATAGAAGAAGTGTGATGTGACAGTGAAAGTGTCACATATCACTTTTTGGACAAGTGTAATGTAAAAAATGTTAATTTAGTCCTATATTTGTTATTCAATTTCAATTTAGTCTCAATTATTTTTATTATAAACAATTTGATATCTCTCAAAATTGATATCAAATTTAACTTATATATAAATGTTATAATGATATTTTTATTAAAATAGATATCTTTAAAAAGATTATATTTATTTAAATTTATATTTTAGATTGAACTTTATTCAAATTTTTTTAAAGTATTTATGTATCAATAAATTTTATACAAATGTTAGAGCTGATTTAAAAATAACAATTTTATAAATTTCCAATCTAAAATTTTGAAACAATTTTATAAAATTTTTAAATAAATATATTTACTTAAAATTTTAAAACAAAATTTAAATAAATTTCACTATAAAATATAAATTTAAATAAAGATTAAATATTGTTAAAAATATGAATTTTAATAAAAATATTACTATAAAAATTATATAAAAGTTAAATTTGATTTTAATTTGAAAAAATCTGAATTTTTCAATTTAAAAAAAAAGGACTAACTAATACATAATACATCTATTAATATTATTAGTACTTTATTAACAGAAAGAACCATATCGTAACACATTTTAAAAAATCAAAATAAAATCAAAATTAAAAAAAAATTATATCATATTTGAGAATTTTGAAAATAGGAGGACTAACCGTAAATTTAATCCTCTTTAAAAGCAGAAGTAAGATTTTATTTGGTGGAAGGAACCAAAAAAAGGAAAAGTTTTTAAAAATGCCGTGATGTATGTTACACTTTTTGACTTTTTTCTATTTACCGTCGAATAATAGATTGGCTGTAACATTTTTTTTCCATTATTTTCTACAAAATAAATATTTATTTTTATTTGTTTTGTTTCTTTTATTCTCTTCAAAAATTGGGTGTGTTTTTTTATTATCACAACGCAAGTCTGGTTCTAAAATTTTAAACTATACGCTGAGATGAATGATTAAGTTATTAAAGAAGGATATTTTATACTTTGATGATACATCGCAAAAATTAAATATTTTGCAATCTGTTGGATAAATTTGAAACATCGAAAGGGAAAGTATTGTATAGTAAGGCATTGAGTTGTGAAATATTGAATCTGGCTTTGTTTAAATTAAGTCTTTAATTTTAAATACGTGGATATAATTTTTTAATTAAATTTATTTAATATTATTTTGAAACATATTTGAAATTTCTAATAAATTTAATCAAATTTAATTAAAAAATTAATTTTACATATTTTAAAAATTCGAAGATTAAGATGAAAATTTTGAAAAAGTTAATTATAATTTTAACTGAAATTAAAAAAAAAAATTAAGCGAAGATTGTATGCATAGTATAGTAAGAATGGTAAGAATGGTAAATGTGTGTGTTTGTGTGTGAGTAGTTGTGGGAATTTTGACATTGAGAAGTGTGGAAGGAAAAATAAAAGCAGCGAAGGATAATTTAGATTGAAAGAGGTGAGAGATGAAATGACCCACCAAATATCCACAGTGCCCGATGGGTTGTTACCCATTCACACTGCATCACTAATCTGTCCTTTTTCTTCCATTATTATTTATCATTCAAAACCAAACTGCTGCAGTTTTTGTTTACTAAAATAAAACAATTTTTGAAATTAGAGTTATTGTACTGTGCGTGAAGTGACTGCATGGGCAGATAGGTCCTTCCTGTCAAATCTATCTCTAGCTACGTTCTCTGTCACAGTAAAAGTTAAATCGGTAAATAAAAGGGTTTTGCTGTGAGTTTTTGGTTATCCAAGACTTCTCAATCCTCAATTCTCAATCCTTTCCCATTTCACACTGTGCCCATTTCATGTCATGCTCACTCACTAGATTCAGCTACATAGCTACCTCCTCACACGCTTTCAACTTCACAGACACGCTCAGAACAGAACCCAACCAAAATACTTATATCTTCCTCACATTTACATTCCCACCTCTTTCCCTTCACTCTTCTCGAGATTCTCGCTATTGCATTATCTTGCGCCCTCCTTCTGGGTTTAAGATAGGGTTTAACGAGGGAGAGTGGTAATATAGTAACTCGTAGAAACTAGAAAGAGCTTTTAAGAAAAGAAAAAAAAGAAAGAGAGAGAGAGTTCTGGTGTGGAGGCAAACCAAAAGACGTGGTCTTTCTCATTGATATTTACACAGATCCCTATGGAATGAAGTGGGTGCTCCCCATTCTTCGCTTGCCGAGAATTCATTCTTTTTGCTTAGTTTAAAGAGACCAGTTTTGTTACCTTCGGAGAGAGACAGATTTTGGGTGAGCTCGGTTGGTAGAGGAGAAAAAAACTTAGCATCGTTGTTGTTGTAGCAAAGGAGGCAAGAGTGTTTCTTCGTTCAAGACGATGATTATTTTATTTGGCAAGCAATGATTGCCTCGCATTCCTTCTTCACAGTGTAGAGACTCCAAACCTTTTCGGGTGACTAAAAAGAAAGAAAACGAAAGCAGGAAGATGAAGGGCATGGACGAGAGGAACACCGATGATGGAAGCAATCATAACTGGTTGGGGTTCTCTCTCTCACCCCACATGAACTTGGAGGTTACTTCAGCAGCCACTGTTCCCAACCCCACTGTTCCGACAACCTTCTACATGTCCTCCCCTCACATTTCCACCTCAGGAATCTGTTACGGTGTCGGGGGAAATGGTAACTTCCATTCTCCTCTTACCGTTATGCCTATCAAGTCTGATGGGTCGCTTTGTATCTTGGAAGCTCTCAATAGATCACAATCGCAAGGTTGGCTTTCGTTTTCATTCTCATCTGTTTTCTCCATAACATAATATTTTGTAAAGTTACTTTATTTTGTCATGTATGTTTGTTTAATAACTACTACCCTGTGACTTTGGTTCCATTATTGAAGTGATGACACAAAATTCTACGCCTAAATTGGAGGACTTTCTTGGTGGTGCAACTATGGGAACTCACGAATATGGGAGCCACGAGAGAGGGGCAAATGCAATGGCTCTGAGTCTAGACAGCATCTACTACAGCACCCAAAATGCTCAGGCACAACCCAACAGAGACACACTCTCAGAACCCTTCAGGCAACAAGGGCAAATGAACGTCCAAACGCACCCTTATTACTCAGGACTTGGGTGCCACGGGATGTATCAAGCACAGATAGAGGATGAAGCAACGAAGGAAGCACACGCTTTAGTTTGCAGCTCCCTGATGCCTCAAATGACAGAAGATAGTTTGAAAAACTGGGTTGCTTCAAGGGAATATTCAACTCATCAGCAGGTTTTGGAGCAGCAAATGAACTGTGGAATGGGGAATGAGAGAAGTGGCGTGTCTCTTGGAACTGTGGGGTGTGGCGAGTTACAGTCACTGAGTTTATCTATGAGTCCTGGTTCTCAGTCTAGTTGTGTCACTGCACCTTCTGGGCCTGATTCTGTGGCTGTGGATGCAAAGAAGAGAGGGCATGTAAAGTTGGGTCAAAAGCAACCAGTGCACAGGAAATCTATCGACACATTTGGCCAGAGAACCTCTCAGTATAGAGGTGTCACCAGGTTGGTTTTGAATCTTTCTTCATTTGTGTAATTTCTTACCGAATTTGTTTTCTTTGTCTAATATAATATTTTGTAATGAATATTGTTAATTGAATCCTTGTGATTGTTTTCCAACAGGCATAGATGGACTGGTAGGTATGAAGCGCATTTGTGGGATAATAGTTGCAAGAAGGAAGGGCAGACTCGGAAAGGAAGACAAGGTTAGTGAGGAAGAATGGTGTAGTGGTTGACATTTTTATTATTTTTTTGGAAGTATTCTTCTCCATTAAATTTTTTTGGTCCCTAATCTGACATGTGCCCACTAACTTGTGTAATGTTTTTGATCTTTATCCCTGACGATTAAATCGAATTTTGCATGTGGCAGTATATTTGGGTAACTTCTCACCCCCTCTTAAATTTTTTTCTTTTTTAACACTCTTGCCACTGTTTCTATTGTTTACGTGGTCAAATTTGGTTTTGATCTTAGGGGGTTACGATATGGAAGAGAAAGCTGCAAGAGCCTATGATCTCGCGGCTCTTAAGTACTGGGGACCTTCCACGCATATAAACTTTTCGGTATATTATGTTTTTTGAAACTGTTTTTGCTTCATTAGAATCTTGTGTTCCTCCGAATCTCACTCTCTTTTGGTTCGTTTTGGCAGATTGAAAATTACCATGTTGAACTGGAAGAAATGAAGAGCATGAGCAGGCAAGAATACGTTGCACACTTAAGAAGGTACACATCGAATAATTAACAATTATGTGGGCAAAAGCTACCAATTATTATGTGATAATATCATGATGACAGAATATTTATTTGCTTTGCAGAAAAAGCAGTGGATTTTCAAGGGGTGCTTCAATATACCGAGGGGTCACAAGGTTCGTGTGGTTCTCTTGAACCCCACCCTCCTTTTTTTTTCACTTCTCTTTGGAAAAATCAAGTTAAGTTTTTATCTTTTTTGTGTTATGCAGGCACCACCAACATGGAAGATGGCAAGCAAGGATAGGTAGAGTTGCTGGGAACAAGGACCTATACCTTGGGACATTCAGTAAGTCCTAAATTACTGTCAATTCCTAATTAAAATGGGGTGTGTGATATTAACATTTGTATTAGATACAAATAATACAATTACTGCTAAATTACTGTCAGTAAGTCCTTTATTTGATTTCTGTTGCAATCTCTCTTTTCCCAAACACCGGTGACTATTAGTGCTTTTATAAGGCTGACCAACCGCAACTTTGAACGCAACGTGCCACTTTTTTTAAGGCTGTTACTCTCGCTGATAAAAATATGATAGAGAGGAAAAAGGGTATCTTCACAAGAATACGTTTTGAGGAAAGTTCAAATTTTTGCAAGTGCCCTTTCCATTTTTAAAGTTTTTAATTAAACGGGTGTTGATTTTTTCTTTCAGGCACACAGGAGGAAGCAGCAGAAGCATACGATGTAGCCGCAATCAAATTTCGCGGCGCAAATGCAGTGACGAACTTTGACATTTCAAGATACGATGTGGAGAGAATCATGGCGAGTATCAATCTTCTGGCCGGTGAGCTCGCCAGGAGAAATAAAGATAATGATCCAAGAAACGAGGCGAGGGATTGCGGTATGAAAAACAATAACAATAACAAGGGTGTGATGACAAGTGAAGGTAGAAACAGCAACGAAAAGGATTCGGAGTGGAAAATGGTTTTGTTTAATGAGGGTTCGCAGCAGCAGCAACAGTCAAATGGCAGTGAGGAAAAAATAATGAAGTGCGGAAATTATAGAAACAGTGCATTTTCTGGGGCCCTACAAGATCTCATTGGGATTGATTCGGTGGAGGAGTGTGGGAAAATTGGGACTCATTTTTCAAACGCGTCCTCGCTGGTGACCAGTTTAAGCAGCTCGAGAGAGGGTAGTCCTGAGAAAACGGGTCCCTCGCTTCTGTTTCCAAAGCCCTCCATGGAAACAAAGATTGTGAACCCCATTAGTACCAGTGTTACGTCTTGGTTACCCTCACCAACGGTTCAAATGAGGCCACCTCCTGCTATTTCTTTGTCTCACTTGCCAGTTTTTGCTGCTTGGACTGATACTTAAGAAAGATAGATCCTTTTCACTTTTCACATTATGCGCTATTGCTGCCAAAATTCCACTCTTTCGCTTTCTTTTAATTCAGAGTCTTTTTTCTTTTTCCATCTTAATACCAAACTGGTTTTTTGTCTGTTTTCTTACACTCCCATGTGTGGTTAATAACAAATGGGTGGAAATATCAATTATAATTTAGCACACCAACATTAAAGCAGTAAAATTTAATAAACTAAGGAAAAAAAAAACATAGTTTAGCCATGTTATGTTATATCATGCATGCAGTGGCAAGAAATGGGTGATGAAAGGAAAAGTGGATTTTGAGGTGAGTGGAGGAATTTGGGGGAATTAATGGAAGGCATGTTGGGGCCACCTATCTGTCATCTTTATGTAACAAGTTTAGCATGGGCTTTACATACATAGCCTTTTGGCTATATGTTGGAATAGAAATATTCATATTTGAGAGAAAGAGAAAGGATTAATTGAATTGGGAACTAATGATTAAATTTCGTGAAATGATGTTTGGCAAAATGGAAGTGGCGTTGCATTATTGAACTTTCATTTTGGAGTTGCATCTTTTCTTTTCTAGGTCCTCCTAAGTACAGAATGAGCTCGATGTTACCCAATAATGCAATGAGACCACTACTTTGACCACATTATCTCGTTTTGTTGCTAATGTGTTCCTCATTCTGGATAATACAATCATTGCACAAACCCTTCTTATCTCACCTTTCTTCATAGGCACCTAATAATATTTCTCCATTTCGCTATTCAAAAAGAAAAGGTGCATGAAAAGTTCTTGTTGGTTACATTCTCATAATTACATGGGCACACCACTAATTTATTTATTTATTATTATAAAGAAAAGGTTATAGCTTTTTTTGTCATTCCAATTGCCGAAATCCAGAGAGGGATATTTGTAACTAAAAGCGATTTCATGTCTTGATGTGATGCTTTGGAGCCTTAATACACAAGTTGAGTCCATGTTGTTATGAGTGTTTTCCCACGTGTGTGATTGTGTTTTAGTCTCCCTCGTGTGTAAGTATTTGTGGTTGATTGCAATACTGTTCTTGATTCTTGACCATATATAACATGGAACGACAACGAGGAATCAGTGCCGGGAAACCTGGAAGTTGGGAATAGCTGTTCCTTTGCATGCTCTTTGGTAATCAGTTTATAATCCCAATTATTTTATAATCACTCTTTAACAACACAAAACGACACCTTCTTGTGATTCATCTAAGATATTAGTTACCAAGTTAAGGAACATAGTAGTGATTTCCTGTGATAATAGCTCTGTAGATAAAAAATTAATTTCAGACACGACATGAGTGCTTAAACAAATTCACTTAAGTCTATACCATATGGTTAAAAAAATTCACAAAATTTTATCAAATCTATTTTTACAAATCTTTTTCTTAAACATAAATAATCATAAGTTAAGAATTGGTTTTAGTAATATGAATTCATTAATTGGTTTTACTATTCACTAAATGATTTGTTTGAGAAATGGTGGAGCATGGCAAATAGAGGATTAGGTAAACAAAGTAATCTGTACTCATACCTTTGGACAGAGTAAATAGTTAATTAAAACACAAAATAATAAACATGGCATGTTTCAAACAATACTTCTTTGGGACTGGTAATTGCATCCAGCAAATGTACAAGGAGCATCATTAAATCATAATTTATGGTAGGGTGCCGTCCATCAACATCATTAAATAATAATTTACTTTTTTTCCTAAGACAAAATGCATATTTAACAGGGTTGTCAATTAACCAAATTCAATCCTCAGAATTACTAACACTGTTCACATGAATTTAAGAAGGAGAAATGACAATTATTTTTTTATCTATCATTTCAATTTTGAAAAATTTAAAAAGAAGTAGACGAGAATTTATAATTTTTAGATTACGTTGATTAGAATGTTTTGCAAGACCTTGTTGTTATTCACTTGTCTTTATTTACAGGGTGATATATAATAGTATATTTATCTTCTCTTAGGAACTACAAAAGTGAGTTTTTTCTTTACCTGAAAAAACCAAACAAATTTTCCTTCCCTCCCCTTTTTTAAATGTTCTCCGCACCCATTCCCTCGATTCAACCAAAGGTATTGAGCAATTTTAGTTATACCTTGTTTTACTTGGCATTTAGTAAGTATGCCCAAACTCGTGTTCTTCCACTTTTAACATGATTTGGGATTAAATAAAATTGTTTTAAAGATCATTTGATGAACAATGATTTTAGTCATATCTAATTGTTCTTACCGAATTTTTCGTTTAATTGAATTTTGTTTACCGAATAATGTAATTGTACATTTTCTCATTAATGAACTATTTCCACGATTTAAAATTTGGCCTATTTGTTTACTTGAGGTGAGATAATGATATTATGATTTCTAATTATTTACTTTCATTATTTTTTTTAAGGTGGTTTAGTATGAGTTATTAATTAATATATCACTATTTTTTTCTTTAAAAGAATCAATGATTTACATTAATTTTATGTAAGAAAGTAAAAGATGAGAGTAAAAAGTTGAGAGTTATAATATAATTTTTCTTTCAGATATATAAAGATGTGTGGCAAAAAAAAGAAGGTATAATTAATTTCGTGTTATCTTTTGTGTACCCAAATTAATGTGTGCGGAACAGAAAAGAGATCTTTGGTGTGAGAAAGGAAAAGCAAGAATGTCTAAAACTGATGCACAGCAAGAAGTAGATTGCACCAAAAGCAAAAGGCTAAACCAGAATAAGAATATTGATGGTCAAAAAGCTGGCTAGTGTTGTGAAAAAGAATGGAAAGTAAAAGATGTACCTCACTCTCCACACAGGAAAAAAAAAAGTAAGATCCACTTCAGTTTTATTGTTTTTCTTTCTATCCATAGAAATTAGTCAACAAATATGATTACAAATCTAATTGTTGTGGACAGCTTAAGCAAACAAACACGAAAAAAAGAAAAAAACTTTGACGTAGGACAACTCTGGAAAAGTAATTGCACATGAGCTTGATTATGGTGGCAGTTTATAAAAATTTGAAGAAAAATTGAGGATTATGTACGTCCATTGTTGCATTGAAGACATTGAAAGGACTTGACGATAGGATATGAAATTAAAGAACATGAATGCGGTAGGTATGAATTCAAAATGAGTATAATTAAAGTTGAATAACAAGGCACACAGAAAATAAAGATGAAGCTAGTTAGCACGTAGCATGTTTCATTTTAGACAAGGTGTGAAGGCATACATAGGTCAAAACCAACGGTTCATGAGCTTCCCTTTGAGTTTAAGCTATTCCTTATCCTTTTCTAATTTATCCTATAGTCAAAAACATTTGCATGATTTAAGGCTGCTAGTTCTTCTGTGACATCCTTTCAATAAAGCTGCACAGTGTTCCTTCCTTCTAATATTTCACACCTCAATGCGATTCTTTTAATACATGCTTTGAAAAGTAAGACTAAATAGATGGTTAAAGTAAAATAATAAATTTAATAAATAACAAATTTTTTTATATAGATTTTAACTCATAACTTTAATATTATGTTAATAAATTTTAAGTCTAACTTAATATCATAAAACAAATTTATAAGATGGAAATTTATACTCACTCATATATTATAAATTAACCTTTTTATTAATCAATGTGTAACTTTTAACACTCATTCTATTTAACCCAAAAACTTTATTATATATATATATATATATATATATATATATATATATATATATATATATATATATATATATATATATATATTCCGGTACTTTCAATAAATTTTATATTGTTTAAGAGTCGAGGTCAAACATAATTTAAATATTTTTATTTCTTTCTACCCAGGTGTCTTTTAAGGACAAAAACATGAGTCAGGTTGGAACATTGACGTCTATTATGGAGACGATGACGACAACTCCCCTTGTCCTCGACTAGGACTTGTCTCATATTGCTTAGAAATTGAAATCAAACACAGGTTAAATACTATTATCTATTTCCATTATCTGAGGCATGGAGACGTACTTGAATCATGGAGCAATTTTTTAATTGATGAAGCTTATTTTATGTTCCTAAATTTTTTACTTATGGTTGGTTACTGCAGATACGTGTATGGATAAACTTAAATGTTTACCAGGTGTAAGGTCCCCCCAAATATAGATACAGAGATACAAAACAGGTGCATGCATTGTAACAGAGATGGTCCCCAAAACATGGTGTAGCCTTATCTTTTTTTACAACTTGATTGAAACACCAAATTAGATGTCGTATTCTTCAATAATAGGACTGTAGGGGGACCAAAATATAACGTTGTGAATGTTTTTGTGGCATTACTGAAAGAGAGAGCATAATGTGTGTCTCCTATGGACAAGCCATGTTTCTTCCAGGGAGGCCTATAATAATACTATAACACTGTTACACTCACTGGCTCATTCTTCCAAACCTCTCATCTCGTCTCAATTTGGTCTCTTCTTTCTCATGTTTTACGATGGCTCTCTGGAAATGGCAGCACACAATGAAATACCTACGTTTTTTTCCCATACATTGTGGTGCTACATCAATCTGTTTCTTTTCATAATGTTTTTGTTGTACCATGTTTTGTCCAATAGGAGAATTGGGATCTTGTGTTTCTGTGAAATTAAATAACACATACCATATAAGAACATAAGTACGCAAACAAAAGTGGAAAATCAAATAAACATAAACTGTGAAGTTAGATAGATATAGGGAATGACAGTAACAATTCCTTTTTAAGTCAAAACACTTTTTATTCTCCTTTAATATCTGCTTAAAATGAAAGTTCAATGGAAAAAAAATCCAAACTGCTTTACATTTTAAGTAAAAAGGAAACCCATTTTAAAAAAATTAATTAAATATAGTTATTTTTTATTTGTTTGATTACGAATACTTTACTTTATATTTTATATTTTTAATTATACACTTAATATTACAAAATTAATTTTTATAGCAATAAACAACTTTTTAATTGTATTGATTTTTTATTATCATAACAAAATACACACTTGTTAGACAGTTTATGATGGCAGTATTAGTAGTTAAAGTGATCAAGAACAGAAAAAAAAAACGCGGGAAACCATAGATAGATGTCAGCGTCAAGGATCTGAGTAAGAATCTTGTGCTACTGACACAATTGCCTCGTGATCTCGTTATTGTTCGGGCATGGTTGTTGTTCCTTGTACTATTTTTTTAAGAATATATTTTAATATCAGTGAAAACGTATACATAAAAAAAGAAATATAATATATAAAGATGTTATTTGTCTTGAGAAAAAACAAAGTATAGTTACGAATAATCTGACCGTAATTTTACCAATCATACACCCATTAAACATGTTTTCTTTGTCTGTGTTGAGATGAAAGCGTCTCAACAAATTTTCATTAGTAAGTGCTTTGAAATTAATACTTTCCTAAGGTTTTATGCGGTTGCTAGTTATTTATGCTAAGTATGCATATGATTTACAAAATAATAAAAAGTTAGTTAAGAAGTCATTCTCTGTAATTTCTTAAGTGTTAGAAATTTAAGTGTGAGTCTAAGTCTCACATTGGATATAAATAAAAAAGTTTAGCATTATACAAGGATAAAGACCTATAAATCATTGTCTTAAGATTTTTGGTTGAAAATGGTGTCAATAACTTATGTGATTGGATTTAGGTCTTATTGGTGTTGTATCTCTTCGGTGATACCTCTCCTTAATCAAGACAACATTAGGTTTCACAATCTGAATTTCAGTCAATAATCATAATTTCTTTTAACCTAGGCTGTTCACTACAGCTGTTATTGAAAATATAATTTACAAGGAGATGTAATTATTGATAGATAAAGATTAAAACTTTTATGATGGTTTCATGTGGAGGAGACCAATTGTTTAATATGTATAGTATATCAGGTGTTGACATTTTTCTTTACTCCCGAAAGAATCGTCCATTACATACAATGTTATGTGATGTGTAATTCCACTATAAACAAACATATGTCCAAATCACAATTCAAACCATAATTGGTGACATTATTTAATATTTTCAAAATGTCCAATATTTTCCAAATTAAAAGGGTGTAGGTCACACCGCTTAACTTTCTGTACCTAAAAAATATTGCCATTTGGAGAAAAACCTTTCATTACGAAATGTGGCTGAAGATTTATTTATTTATTTATTTATTAGGTGTTGGAAAGAAATTCTCAGATAACAAATATCTTCATATTTTTATAGTGATAGTGGGCCTTCAAATGCGAAGCCCATAACTGTGTTAAACTCCATAAGTTCGTCAATTGAAATAAAAAGTCCACTTAGAAATGACCCCAAAATCAACTGGATTCGACCTAAAGAAAATGGGCTTGCCCCACAAGAAACAAAAATTGGTGAGTATACATGTAAGCGTTTGTGTAAAGCTTTTGTGTAATTTAATTTAATTTTTTTTGCATAGTTATGAATTTTTTGAGAGAAATTCTATTGGAAACAAATTTTAATAACCCACTTTCAAGAGTAGTGGAAAATGAAATTCCTCGTTATTCTTTACTGCCTAAACAATCAAGTTCCCATTTAATGGTGTAATAAGATGTTTGTCTCTTTATTATCAAATGTAACTCATGACATTAATATGGCTAATATCGTGTAATAAAATAAATAAGCAACGTTTAAAAGCAATACACAGTTGACAAAAGTGCGCATATAATTAAATCGAATACATACTAATCAATTGAATTTTCCATCACTAATATTAGGACAATTTTTAGTTAAAAAATGCAATTAAGAAAAAAGAAAAAAATAACTTAAAACATAATAGAATGTGTTAAAGATGTATATTGATTCATTTTCATCCACTTCATTTTTAAGATTGTAATACATCACAAACGATAGCCCTAGAAAGAGGCTCAAGGATTGTTACACCCTTAATTCTTAAAATGAAGTGTCAAGCCTCTTCAAAAGAATTTCGGAAACCTCAACAAATCTCAAACATAGATCCCATTACGTAGAGCTTCAATTATAAAAGATTAAGTTTTCGTATTATTAAAATAATGGATTTTAAAAATGTGTCTCTGATCCCAAGTATTGAAAAATATTCAATTATATTTTATTTAGAGTATTCAAATACCTGACATAGCTACACATGTATAAGATTTTTTTGCAGTAACTGAAAATTTGACTTGGTATCTACTGAAGTTTTAGAATATACTTCGCACAGTAAAAAGATAACGCACTGAACACAATCATGAGCTTTCACAACTCATTGAAGGATTGTCAGGGATTTCATGATTTGTTCGTTTTCTCAGAATTCACCGCAAGAGTTTGTTTGGTATGTGATTTAGAAACAACTCTGATGGGTTTATCTTTTTAGAAGAACAAGTTCTCAACCAGATATAGCCAATTTATTCTTCTAAGAATGGGAGAAAGAAAAAACACTTTAGCTTCGAGAACACATGAAGAACTACTGAAGAAAAGGGAATTAGTTTTGGTTTGGTTAAGCCAATGAGTTTATCACGTTCCTTATCCATGTCCAGTTTATGGTCTGGAAGATTCTCTTTGAAGGAAGAAAAATAAGTATCTAGTCACTGACCAAAAGATTTTATTCCTTTTGCTTTCTGTCAATGCCACAATACCAAGTGTCTTCTTCTTTACTCTATCCTTCTATCGCTTCTATAAAGCTGCCAAATTTAGTTCCTGTTTAGTCCTGCAACATATCTCTCGTGTCTACGCAGTACTCAAAATTCACTTTTCCTTTAATCTTAAATGCACCTGTTTATTTTCAACTCTAGTGTAATCTGGATTATATATACCACCTTCGAAACTTAGATACATTTGTAGTTACATTCTTAGACCTAGGTGTTTGGTGGTCTTCAACATGCACTGGTGTATCAAAGTGTTCATGGATATGCCTTCAGGCATTGCTGATCCTTTTCTTGCTTCTTCTTCTTGGATCCACTTGTTCCGTTGGAGGCTCTGCAGTGGTTTCAGAAAGGGTATCAGCATCTTAACATAAATGCTTGTTACTAGAAACCAAATTCTTTTATTGATAATTTGGAATGGAAACATATTTTGTTTGCAGGTAAGGAGGGAAAAGATTGGTTTTTTCAGAACTATTTTCAAGGGTGCGACAAGGTCTTTCGAGATGATTGTGTTTGTCATGATTTCTAATATTGGAATGCTGATTTCTTGTATTATTGGACTTCAGATATGAAAATGCTGGTGCTTTTGCTTTAAACCCTATCAGTTATAGTCTTACAAATACTAGCTTTTCTATATTTCGACCAAATGTAAGTGAAGTGAAGTTCTTAACAGATTAAGCCTTTTAGCTTCACTGAAATCTTAGTATAAAGTTGGTATTTAACTTCATTTATTTCTTTATCACTGTACCGAAATCTTGGAGGCTTCAAAGCATGACCGTTGGATTCGAACTTCACTTCCCATCACAAGACAACCATCGGATGTCACTGAGTTTACAAAATAAAACTTGAAGCTGATGATACCTTATAAAATAAAACATTGGGTTTAAAAAAAGAAAAAGAAGAAAAAGGTTCGTTATGAATGATATCTATTAAGGAAAAATATATTTTCAATTGTCAATGATGGCTTTATCAGTTGAAGGAACAGCAAAATCTAAGATAGTCCAAGATTAAATTCACATTGTACTAGTTGTCCCTTTTAAAACAACATCTGATCCTATTTAAATTTGTCATGTTATGCTAATTTTGAGAAATAAAAGTAACTTTAAAAGAATAAACCATTATCGATATTGACATCTGCATAGGAAATATCTAATTTCAATTGGCAGTGATAATAGGTTTCATGCACGTTTCAATTAAAATTTACAAACTTATATAAGGGTTAAAATTAAATTTGAAAACTGAGTTTAACAATTATTTTTACAAAATTGAAATTTTAGACAAAATTTTAACGTTGGAACGTTGTTTTAAGAATAATCAAACATTCCACAGAGCTAATTTGTTCTCCCAACTAAATTCAAAGAACCCGAAACTGAAAAAAAAAAAAAACTCCTTATAAATTATAATAAACTATTTATTTATATATGTATTATTAAATTTAAAAAAATGTCATACTAAAAAGAAAATTTAAAATATATCTACAAATTCGTAAATACAAAAACATTACTTTCGGATTTAGATATTCATAAAATTATAATTCATTATCCAAACTCAATCATAATTATCCCATTTACTTAATTTAATTTATTTAACATTGTATGCTCACACGATACAACTCCACCACATGTTAAAATTTAGTTCAAATTTCTTCTAATTCAATAGAATAGGATGTGGATATTTTTCTCTGACCTAATTTATATCGACCCAACCTCTTTTGTTGGCTACTTATATTCACTAGTTTCAAATTTCAGTACTTCATTTTTTTTTCTCCTGTTACCAATTGCTGAATAAAGTACGTAAAGCCTGGAACAAAATGATTTTGTAACAAAATACGTACCACCAGCTATCATCTACTCCTTTTGAATCACATCTAATCTCTGCAAACATTTAATTCATAAATGGCTCAGTCGGTGCAAACACGTCAACGAAATTTAATTTTCACCATATTTTTATAAAAAAAAAATCTCAAAATTGATAAAATAAAAAAGGAGTGAAAAAACGTTTCACATTGAAAATTCGATTCTCTGAAGATAAACATGCATAGTTTGAAAATTAAAATAGGAATAAGTTTCTTGAAAAAGAAAATCCCAAAAAGAGAGTGAATGTTCATCTTTATGATCTTTATGAGTAAGGGAGAAAGCCATTGAAATGATAGTCAACACGAGGTCTGAGAAGGTTCACGAGTTCACGCAAGGTGTAAGTGAGAAATGGTCCAACATGATCGATGGGAAAGAATAAATTACTTATCACAAATGGCGTTTCCTTTATAAAGTAGAAGTTGCACGTAAATTTTGAAACCAAGTGCCATAACTCATTAATTGAGTGAGTGGTGTATGCATATGCTGCATCAATCATTCATTTAATTAGGAGAGGAGACAGCAACAACATATACAATCTCCAAATCCAAACCCATTAACAATGATAAAGTGATAAAAAAATAAAAAAGAGTAGTAGCAGCTTTAGGGTTAATTTGTATGATGAGAGCGACCATAAAGAGCACCTGAAGCCATCAAAGAATCAGAGGCAAATCATTTTAACACGCCTTTAATAATTTGGATTTCATAAATTAGTACTAACAAAATGTAGGTTTAAATACTTTTTTGTCTTTATTTTGACAGAATGTTTAGAATGGTCTTCATTTTTATCGAATGTTTAAAATAATCCTCATTTTTGCAATTCGTGTTTTATTTAGTCCTTTTTTGTAATGCCGTTTAAATTATTAACGGAGCATTACAGGTGACACGGATTTGTATTAGGGTGTGTTACGTGTACGATACATGTGTGATAATTAGATATTTTGGGATAAATAAGTGAGCTAGGATTTTGGTAAGGAATGTTTGAGCACTTTGTGAGTTTTGACAATCTTGTTCCTCTATGTTGCAATCTTCTTCTTCCTGCAATCCCATTATATAGGTATGTTACTGTCTTAATCTTCTTCTTCCTTGCAGCACCACTACCAACACCAGAAGAACCATCTCAGTAGTTTAGGATGAAATTACAGATTAGGAAGAGGCCATGATAGCAGCTACAAACGTCTTAGTTATTTTTTGGAATTTTCTGATGTAGAATTCATTATTGATGTACTGCATTTTGACTTTCCTTAAACTTCGTTCAATTTCACTTTTGCCAAACATTGATGTAGTGCATTTTGACGAGGATGAATTAATGTTATGAATTTAACTTCTTCTGGACTTAGATCAATTTAATTTTTTCCAAGCTTAGATCAATATCACTTACTTCAATGCTCAGATTAAGGTGTCATTTTGAACATGTTGGGACTAATATCAACATAATCAAACTAATTCATTTCTTCATTTAACAATAATATAAAATATATTGGACTTTAAAAGATTACATACAATAATAGTACAAATAATACAATAACAACATAAGTGAACGAACCTTATTACTAATTGCAGCCTCTTCTCAGCAACCTTCAACCTTCAATGACTTCTTCAAATCATTAATCTGACTCATTTGTGTCATGATGATGACATCCTTTTCATCAACACCACCATTTGAAAAAGTTGCAGCCTACATTATTGGAACCACCACTCTTTAAATCAATCAACCAAAAATTAAAACTAATTTATTATTAACACAAAAATAAAAACAGATTGTACCCAAAATTTTCTACCAATATTCTTTGGAGTTCTTGCCATCCTCACATCTGCCATATCTCCAGAGCTACAAATCGCGGTTAATCCATTTCTCGTTGAACCACCAACACGAAGTGATACAACACGGTTGCCTCCAACGATTACAACCAGAGGTAAATGAAGAAGAGTGAGACCGTAACATACCTATATAATGGGATTGCAGGAAGAAGAAGATTGCAACAACACCAATTGGGAAAGGAGGAACAAGATTAACAAAATTTACCAACTGTCCAAACATTCCTTACCAAAATCCTAGCTCACTTATTTATCCCCAAATATCTAATTACCACCTGTAACACACCCTAATACAAACTGTGCCACCTGTACCATGTTTCGTTAATGATTTAAACGGCGTTACAGAAAATGACTAAATAACACAAATTACGAAAATGATGACCATTTTAAACATTCGGTAAAAATGAAGACCATTTTAAGCATTCTGTCAAAATGAGAGTCATCCCCAACAAACACTACGAAAATAATGATGACCAAAAAAGTATTTAAGCCTAAAATGTAAAGATTCATTTTGAATGAAAAAATAATATTTTAACTCTCATTTATTATTTTTTTTAATGTAGTTTAATATGAATCATTAACTATTTAAAAAATAATAATAATAGTGCATTAATCAATAACAGCTTAAATTACACGAAGAAATAAATGATGTGAAACTGATAATATTATTGTACTTTAAAAATTGTTGTTCATTACAAATTAATCTGTTAAATATTACGAACGTTAATGGAAAACAGGTGTGATACTTGAGTATTCTATTTTATACAAAAGAAACTTTAAAATCTACCAAAATCAGCTACGATATATAAAAAAGATTGAAAATGCAATTAAAGCATATCCCGTTATTAGACGACCGTGTGATGATATATTAAGATTGTGAAAGAAAAGACTGAATAGTAGAATGGCATCAAAGACGACGAAAATGAATTGTGGGATGAGAAAAGCGTCCAATTCCGAGTCCCGGTTTTAAGAAGCAAAAAGCAAAAGCACAACTAATCCTTGTTCATGCTTATTATTTCTATGCAACAAGTGCAACCGATTCCTTAATGAGCTTGCAAAAAAAAAATACGATATATGATACTAGGGAAAAGTTTGAATTTTTTTTCCTTGGGTGGGAGGAAAAGTTCGGATATTTAGCTGGCACAATGCTGTCAAATAAGTACGAATAGAGTGGGGCCTCCACACGCGCCACAAGCTACCAACTTGATGCAGCCCCACAAAACCGTTTGCCACCGCTACTTCCCTTTCCATCAAATTCCCAGGTCAAACACAGTGTTCGATTCCAACCAAGCCTTTCAAATTTCATTCCAAAACGTAATTGTTAAAGCCTTGTAAATTACCTTCACAGTCACAGACAAATATCGTTCCAACAAGCATGGAATGAGTAAACGATAGCTCAAAGTTCTATCAAATTGTAACTACCGGTGGTGATGAACGGTTATGTTTATATCCACTTGTAATTGTTGAACTAAAAGTGTTTGAAGAATCAAATAGACTAATTTAAATTGTTATACTAGTTTTTTTCTTTTTTTTTACTGAAAACATTTACGGATAACTTTATCTAAGATGGTTTTAGTGTAGAAGATATTGAACATCCAGCTGGAGGGTCAATCAAACTTCGACTGCACTGACATTTTTCTTTCCTTGTCATATTACGCAACTGTTTAAATTGAGGAACAGAAAAGACATAAGAGAAGTAAATAGAAACTATCGGATATCTATGAAGTAACCATTGGTAACTGATTTATACCGAAAAAAAGGTATTAATGACAGTGGAAAAAAGCTGGTTTGGGTCTCTCGAGAGTTCACGCAAGACACCATAAACGACAGAAGCGAATTCTATTGAGCCAAATTCTTGAAGAAGCTTCAATAGCGGAGCAAACCTAACCATTATAATGAACCGAACCAAGCATCCACGTGCCGGTCTAGTAAACAACGTACCTGTTTTTCTAAGTACATGTTCGGGTTTTATTTGGGATTGCATTAATCGAGCAGTGTTTCGGGCCGAAAAGGGCATTATCCCTTTGTAGCGGCACAGTTGTAATAAAAGTTGGAATCTTCAATTTTGGACAGAGCAGTGGGCAGCAACGCTCACCAGACACAAAATGGGACAGACAGACTCTTCATCAAAGCAGTGTGGTGCAGATCTGGTAATTTTTCCAGCTCAATGTTCAAAAGCGGTGAGAATAACAAACTATAAGTAAATTTTAAAGCGGGGGAAGAGGACCACCTTCAATTGCTACGAAGCATCACATTCCAAGGGCCCCAGAAATCAAAACCCACTTGCTCTCTACCATCATCAAAGTTGACAAAAACGAAATTTAAATATTAAATTTGCATTACCGCATTCCAAGCGGTGGAGGAAGTAGCTGGAACCGTGACGAGGAGGACTATGGCTGTGGATTTTTTTTCTCTTTTTATGAAAAAAGAGAAAAGGTCCCGATGGATGTTTAAAGTTTGAAGTTTGAAAGTTTGAACCACAAATTTTCTTACAAAAGAATCCACATAAAATTACAAAAAAAGAATCAAATAACAAAAGAAACAAGGCTAAACTTACACATTGAATTGGCCTCAACAGCAGCACCCATTTCCAAATCAAACCCTTTTGGGTCCATAATGTAACACAATTATATCGTATTGGGTGGATTTGATTTACGAGCCCGGAGGGAGGAGCATGAGCAAGAAAAAGCAGAGCACTATGGGTCCTCTACACTCTCCATTGCCCCCAAATACATGCCTTCAGTAATCTCATAAGGCCTGGCTTCTTTCCAACCTTTTTGCTTTTCCGTCCATATAATTCGTGCATGTAAAAGTACACAGTCGTGTCAATTTTTTTCGTTTTTTTCTTCAGTCCACCTGTTCACCAATCAAGTCAAGACCAACCAAGAGGAATGATATTCCCTGGAATAACAAAAAGTAGAAATGGATCCCTTGGGCGGAGAGGAGACTCCTTGCTGAGGCTGTTAAGAGTAGAAAGGCCAATGCAAGCTCCTTCATATATATTCTGTTATGCTTTTTCTTCTTCTTAGAGGTTTTCTGCTCCTGCCTTCTCAGTTCCTCCTTTATTTCCTCAAGATCAGGTGCTGAGGACCCTCTTTGAAGCTTTGGTCCTTTCTCAATCAATGAAACCAAATCGCCTTCAGAAGAACGACCAGATTTCTTAGTCACCACCCACTCGTATGCACTACCTAGCTGGAAGAGGCCTGAGATCATTGCATTGAACTTGGTAACTGACATGGTGTTCTCAAATAGGAGATAAGGTACAATGAAGGGAAAGGCCTTCGGAGCTGGAAGAATGTTGAGAAAGGACATAGCAGCAGGGATGTAACACACTACCCACGCAGGAAGCTCAGCCTCCGGCACGAACATTGTCATAGGTAGAATTATACAAAACAAGGTGAACGAATAGAATGGTAAGATCAGCTTTCTCAGAAGGAAGAACAGAAATATCATGTTGAATTTCTTCCACACACTTATCTGCAAAAACATACACTGCGTTAACAACCACAACAACAGAAACATTTGCCAAAGTATTACCACACACACATACACACATACATATGCATACCCTGGACCGTATGATATCAGGCAAACAAAGGCGGAACAACTGCATTGGCCCAGAATGCCATCTGTGCTGCTGTTTCCTGTATGCTTCATATGATTCCGGTAGCTCACATTGGCACTACAAACGTTAACAAGAAGCAGCTTGAAATGAGTTTGAGAATGAATTACTGGCAAAGACAAACTATTGAACCAACAATACTGAAAATGAGACAATGTGGATGGCAGCCGACAAACCTCAACATCATTGAGGAAAACGAATTTCCAGCCATGAAGATGTGCTCGAACGGCAATGTCCATGTCCTCAACAGTAGTTCTCTCCAACCAACCACCAGCTTCCTCCAAAGCCTTTATCCTCCAAACTCCAGCAGTTCCATTGAACCCAAAGAAGTTAATGAAAATCCCATTCACTTGCTGCTCTACCTCAAAATGAAAAGACAGGTTAATGTTCTGCAACCTCGTTAGCAGGTTTTCATCCTTGTTCACAAAGGACCATCTTGCTTGGACAAGCCCCAATTCATCATTATCCTGCACCACCCACACCAACCATGTCAAACATACACATTTACCGTCGATTCATTGCCCTTCGAGCAACAGGACAATCACATTAAAGCAAATATCAGCTTTATATCTATATTGCATTTTATAACTCAACACAACAAAATAACAAACCACTTTGAACCAAACACTAATTACCGACCTTAAAGTGAATAACCGTTTTTTTTAGAAAATCTGGAGTAGGTTGAAAATCTGCATCAAAAATTGCGACAAACTCATAGTCTTTAATGTAGCTACAATTCATGGCGGATTTCAAATTCCCGGCCTTGTACCCATCTCTAATCACGCGATGCCGGTACAAAATGTTGGCACCCTCTTGTTGCCACTTCTGAACCTCCTCCTTTATTAGCTGCTGCGTCGTTGGGTCATCTGAATCATCCAAAACCTGAATCAACAACTTCCCCTTCGGCCAATCCAAATTACACACCGCACCAATCGATTGCTGATAAACCTAAACAAACGAACACAGACAAGAAAAAAAAGAAACATAAACTAGATTGAAACAACGAATCTTAAATTAAAGTTACTGACAAGAAAATACAAGGATAATTTTTTCCCACAATTTCACATTCAAACTTTACATTACCTCTTTCTCATTGCACATGGGGATCTGCACAAGAACCATTGGGAAAAACGAAAAACCCTTGCTTTCTCCAGATTCAAGATCTGCAATTGCATCCCCACATTTGGGGACAGGCTTGATCTTCTTAAACCGGATCCAGAAACACCCCAAACACAGAACAAGCCTATCCACACTCTGAATAAGGAAAAGCACGATGCACGCATTGGTTAGAAACTGCAGAGGAGGAGCGAGATACTCCACGCGAACAAAAACCCAACTCGCGTAGAGCCAAGCAAAGAAATCCTTGACTCCAAACGCGGGTGCCCACAGAAAGTGCTCGAACTGAATCCCCGCCGCAACGAAATGCCACCCTTTGAAGTACGCAGCAACCTCGAGAAACAAGAGAAAAACGGAAAGCCACAGAAAGACCTTGATGCAGGAATAGAAACGCGTCTTCACGGTGGGGTTCTCCAGCTCCCTGCCTCCGTCGGTGTCGGCATCAGTTTTTCCAGCGGCGACGCGGCGCTTCACGGCGGAGACGAGCCCCCACAATGCCGGCGCCAGGGAGGTCAGGCAACCGGCGGCGCGGTGTGCTTTGAGGAGAAGAACCCATGTGAGCTGTTTCGCATTTTTGCCCCTTCCTTTTCCTTTGTCTCGTGAAACACCCGCAGGAGAAGAGGTCGGTGTCATTAAGTCATCTTCTTCGGGACCCTCCAGTTCCACCATCGACCAATTTGGGTTCTCCATCTTCACCACCACAGGGGTTCCCCTGTGGGTGTCTTTCACCCCCCAATTGAACAACGGTGGTGCCATTTTCTTCTCTGATATCACCAACCGATAACCAAATTATGTTAAATATAACAATGCCCCTTTCTCAATTTTCCCCTTTTTCTAATTAATTTTTTTTTTCAAATAACGATAAATATAAAAGAGGAGAAAAAGAGTAGCAGTGATACACTCCTACGAGTTTGATCTCATTGTCAGGAACCGAAATGATAACGGTGACAGACGCGTGGAGGAAGAAAGCAGAGCGAGGCGTCGCTAGGCCATTGTGACATTCGGAGAAAGCTTATACGGTGAATGTTTTAGAGAGAAAAAATACATATAGAGAGAGAAAGATAGATAGAGAGAGAGAACACTGTGACTCGTTTGGATGAGTAGTACACACAACAGGCCCCTCTCAACAACAATCGCAACAAACGGTGTCTTAAAAAAACTACGGAGGGGGCGAGATTTTGGAAAATGGAAATTTGAAAATGGAAAGTGGGATTAGAAAGGGTAACAGCTCAACACGTTTTTCTGTTTGATTCCGGGAATATTTCTTTTTTCAATGAAAAAGAAATGCCCATTCAACAATAATATTACCCAGAAAGCACCTTCGCCCCTCAAAGTCTTCAACCAGGGCAAACATGCTTCTTTCCACAGTAAAAAAAAAAAAAAAAAAAAAAAAACACCCAAAAAAAAAAAAAAAAAAAAAAAAAAATAAAAACAAACAAAAATTAAAAAAAAATCCAAAAATAAAAAAAAAAAAAAAGAAAAAAAAAACCCTCAGATTTTGTTCTCCCAACTATCCATTTAAATATAGCAAGAAAGCAATCATCCTGCACTATAATCCCTTACAGGTGATGATGCTTAGAGAGACAATTGATAAAAGTGGAACAAATTTTCCCACACTTCCTTATTTTACCTCATTAAACCACCCAATCCTTTTAATTTTCAATAAACATTCACAACAACCACACAACTAAAACCTTTCCATGCAATCTCTCTCAGAAAATGCAATTTTAGAAAAAATAAATTATATATATATTTTTTACAGAGGTAGGTAAAGATTTAAAGTTACGGAGTAATCTTTGCATGACCAAATTGAAAGCTTCATTTCCTCTCTCTCCCTCTTACTACTCCCTGGCGCGTGAAGATTTTCTGAAGTGGTGATTAATCATTTAATTTTGTCTCTTACCGGTAAATTTTTTAAACTGAAATATTACTATTATTATTTTAAGTCAAGCGAAGCTGAATTATTAACAGCCAAGCGCAAACCAACGCGTCAAAAAAGCCAAAAGGTGTCTTTGATTTTCATTTTCTATAATTATAAATTAATTAATGTGGTTAATTTAATGTTTTTTTTTTTCAAAGCATGTTGAATTTTATATTTCAATGATGATTTCAGGTTTTCAGAGAATTGTTTTTAGGTTTTGGTTGGTGGTGGAGAACGTGGAAGGATGCAAAGAAATCGTAGCCGTCCCGTTCATTTTGTGGAGCTGACCGGGTCCTGATTTCCCTCTGAAACGCAAATCCCAAACACCAAAATGAGGCATTTGTGATTATTAGTTGGGGCAGTGTTGTACACGCCCTCACCAAGTCGCGTGGCGATGGGTACACATCTCATTTCCTATGTTTGTTGCATAGATTTAAAAGCTAAATCCGCTGCCTCCTTAGTCATGCCACCAGCTTTCATGAGCTTTGATGGGATAGATTTAAGAGACATAATTAATAGCTACATATCTTTGCAAAAATATATTACTCATCCCCATATTATGATAAATGACATTATATTTTTTGTAATAAAATTATATATTTTTACAAAATTTATATAAACTAAAAGTTTAGTCAAATTTCTAAAATGTAAAAATTTAAGATTTTTAATAAAAAGAATAGTTGTTATGAATAAAATAGAAGAAATAAGTTTCACTCTGTTAAAAACATAAGAATTGTAAATAATATATATTAAAAGTCAATGAAAAAGAATGCTGCTTTATCTAAAAAAAGTAGAAAGAGTGTTTATTGATTAAAAGTATTAAGATAAATATTCATTTTAAAAACTTAAAAAGTTTATAACTTCGAGAAAAGTAATTGTAATTCATAATATCTTAGAGAAAACATTATTTTATTATTTTATTTTATTGAGTTAAAATTTAATGCGTATACTGATATCAAATTTAATATATTTTAATACGTATTTATTTGTTTAGTCTTATGTAATTTTTAAAAAAATGTGATGATACTTAAATATTTGACATATTATTTAAAATAAATAAATTTAAGATACCAAAATTGGAAATTATAAAAAAAACAAATGAAACTAAAAGAATAAAATTGTTTTACATGTATGGCAAATTATATTAAAATCTACAATATGTATAATAAATAAATAAATAACTCTAACGTATAGTTATCGACGAAATGCATAAAATCGGTATTATGATTGTTTCTATCAGTTTAGACAAGGATCAAGTTATGAGATTCAATGGCACCTGTTTCTCTTCGATTTAATACAAATATATTAAATAAACTTTTTAAATCTGTATTGGACAAGTTTGTAATTTACTATTTTTTTGTTATTTTCAATGTTTAAGATTTTTTGTTAATAAAATGATTTTTTTTTTCATTTTAATAAAATATTTATATATATTTTACTTTGTAATAAATACTAAAAAAATTAAGTAAAAAAATATGTATTTTAATTAAAAATTAAATAAATGAATTCTACAGATTAAAAAATAGTTTTTATCATCTTAACCATTAAAATAATGTTAAATAAAAAATATAAACACTTAAAAATAATCTAAATATGATGATTATTGATTTCAATGTTTTTAATTCGGCGAATGTTATTATATGATATATTTTACTTGTAAATGAATATTTTTACCAAAATATCCTCTGATATGCAACATACATTAAAGTTCTGAAATAGAGGATGAGATTTTTACAATTAGGATTAACTCACTTGCTATCCTCTTTTTGGATATCTCATGGTTATAATTATTTGATTATATCTCAAATATTGGATTAACGATAAAATCAAGTAACTAAACTTTTGTTAACATATTCAAATCGCAAATAACGGATTTAAAATATATAACTACGTATAGATTTTATTTTACAAACTAAATGTGTAAGATTAAATTATATTTAAAATATATTTTTTTTAAGATTGGACTAAGAGTCACTCAACATTTATCTAAACAATACTTATTATTATTTAATGGACTTATTGTATCATTCAAATTAATGTTTAGTCTTTCATTGAAGATGTATATATTTTGACATAAAGTTAAAGTTTAAGATGTATATGTCTTTACATAAAATTGAGTTAGATTTAAAGTTTATATTTTAAGATAATATTAGAGTCGTTTGAAACCTATATTAATGAGTTGTTTCATATCAGATAATTCATTAATGTTTAGTCATAGAATAATGATGTATATATCTTAAGATGAACAAATGTGTTAAAAATATTACATTAACTAAAGATAAAATAAAAATAAATTTATGATTATATATCATTGAATTAAACTTTAAATTCATTTGTGAAACTATATTGAACAAGGAATTGTAAATCCACTTTATCAATTTAAATGTTACCAAACTATATTTGTGTTTGGATTTTATTTTGGTATGTAAAAGTGGTGTAAAACCACCTTTTTATTCATCAAGCAAATGAGGCCCATCACTTGAATTCATATTTAAATTGAAATTCTCTTTCCATTTATTTAAAATATCGACACTCTTTCGATTCAATTTCATCTATTTCTCAAGTCAAAATCCCAATGGTTTTCTATGTCCATTTGATTTTCAATTTCATTTTTTCAAATAAGTACATACGATTTTATTTAATTATAGCTCTTAAATATTCTTTTGAACTCATTTTAAATCTTTTAAAAATCAAATCTCTGATTTTTAATTTTAAATTGAAGATCTCTCCGCAGTAAATTTTTAACAATCAAATCTTTGATTACTTTTTTAAATTCAAGATCTCTTCAAAATTAATTTTACAATCAAAAGCTTATTTTTGACATATTGTTTTCTCTTCTACAATATTTTAATGCTCCAAATGTTTGTTGAACCTTTTTACGTAAATTGATGTAAATGATTCATTGATTTTTTTTTTTTTTTAATTTATTGAAAACCATGAATTTAGTAAGCTTTCAATCTCTCTTGTTTGAAAGTTTAAAATGGGTTAGTTTTACAAAGAAAAAAGAAACTACTTTGGTACTCAATGGTTTTTCAACTTGTACGTGCTATTTTAGTGAAACCAACGCTCTTTGGATAGTGATAGAGAAATATTGTCGGTAGTTCCAATCCAATCGCAATATACATTACATTTGTTCTACTAAAAAGAATTTAAAATTTTAAACATGAAACAATTATAATTAATAAATTATACGTCACAAATATAATCAGAAAAATTAATTAATAGTTTAAATAAAATCAAAATAAGAATTAAATAAATCATAGGTCACAAATAAAAATTAATACACTATACTCATCTTGTGAGGCATTGCGCGCTTTTGTTTCGAATTTTATCATAAATAACATATATAATAACTCCATAAGTATTTGAAGAAAGAGACAAATACTGCTTTTAGTAGATTATTCACCATAAGCGTGTGTATTAAATTTTATAAATTGAATGTGATTTTCGAAAAGAATAAAATTTAAAGGATTTAATTATACTTTATAAATTTGAGAATTTTTAATTAATTTTTGTTAAATTTTAAATTTTAAAGACTTTTTAGTTAAATTTTGTCGATAAATTTTATTGTTAAGTTTATGACATAATAGTTATGTTACGTTGTTATTGTGTTTACATGTTGTTACATAATATTTTATTATAATAGAATTAAATAATTATTCTTTGAATTGGATTTAGGTTTTGTTAAGTCGTGAGAACAGATAATTTGACTCAGTTTGATTCAACCTATCACATATTGATTATTTAGTGAGTCAATTCAATTCGACTCACTAATTAGCAAGTCAAAAAATTTTCAATCCAACTCGGCCTATCGCGGGTTGGTGGGTTAAACGAGTTGGCTCACAGACTCACTTAATTAAAAAAAATACAATTTTTAATTTATTTTTTGAGTCAAAACTATATTATAATTCTAATTAAAATCTAAATAAATTTTAATAGAATCTAAATATAAACTGAAATCACAAAAATACAAATGATCTATGTGTTGGCTAAAAAAACAACATAACATAACCCAAATACAAAGTCCAACTTAACAAAAAATACTTGTTTGACTATTTATTTACGGGTTGGTGAGCAAACCCGGCTCATCACGTGTTCAACCCGGGTAAGCTGGGTCAAAAATCAACCATATTGAAATTTGTAAAACAATTTCAACACAACCATGCCTGAACTCGTGGTAAGCCAAGTTGACTTGGAGATTCCAATCCATTTTCACAGTTTTAGTTTTTCTTTTATCTCATTTTAATATTCTTCATCATGTAATAATCATATTTGAACAATTTAAGAATGATAAAATTATTAAAAATATATATTTATAATTTTTATTGGATCACATATGATTTGTTTCATGATTTTGACTAAGTGATTATGTGAACATTTTTCCTCGAACCATTAAAAAATATATTGATGTTGGTCTCTCAATAATAATAATAAAGATACTAAATGATTAATTATGAAATAAAAATTATAATTTTTTAATTTTTCATAATTATCTGATTTTGCAGTTGATATTTTTATATTTTATAATTAAGTCATTATAAATTCTTTAAATACAAAATTATATAATTATATAATTATAAAATTGTAAAATTGTAAAAATTACAAAATTATGATTAAAAAATTATAAATTTTGAAATAATGATATTATGATAAGATTATAAATTATTAAAAATAAAAATATGAATTGTAAAATTACATAACTTAAAATTTTAAAAATTATGTTTTTTTATATTTAAAAATTTTATTATTTTCTAACTTTATATATTTTTGTATCTTTTAATTTTATATTTTTAATTTTGTTATTCTAAAAATAATTTTGGTTAAATACTATAAATATTTGAGGGAGACTTTCATCATTAAAAATTTTTAGTATTTATGAGATAATATTTAAGTAGAATGCCCGGATATGATAATTCTCTGACGGCCACAGTATATAAATCTAACAAGTACCCAATTGAAAAAATTTGTATTTGAAAAATTCAATTGATCAAAACAAATAATGTGATTAATTTAGATTTTTCAAATTTATAGGAAGTTCAAAACATAATTAAATCTATTATCACTCACAAGGAAAATAGTGAAATAAATAGAAAGAAACATAAATTAGATGATAAATAAAATAAATGACTACAGAAGAAAATGAAAAAAATATTCTAAATTATTGAAAAATAATGATTAAAAATGTTGCACTTACCTTCACACATAGCGTTCTTATTAAGAGTATTTGATAAAGAAAGCAGTTAGCTTCAATGAAATTAAAAAAATTAAAATTAATTAATTCAGTTTTATTACATTTAAAACACTCTTATATTTAAATTTAGACAATACTTAAAACTAATTTATATATGTATATACTATTTTATGAAATCATTAACCAAATTGAATTAACTCATTTTTCAAATAAAATTTGTAAACTTTAGCATCTTAATTATACTTATTCTTAAAATTCAAAATCAATTTAACTAATTTTTTAATTAAGTAATTTTGTTTATATATTAGTTTATATATATTTTGCACAAATAATAAACTAGATTATTAAATACATACCGGTCATTATTAATATTTTCTTTAGAAAAAATTAAAAGTATGATCGAGTCTCATAACAAATACGAGTACGATTCAATTTTTAAACATTACAATTTTATGTTAAAATTGTCTTAAAATTAATTTTTAATTATAGCTTATAGAGAAAATGAATTGATTAGATTAAACTCACCACACTTCACATATATTTAGTGAACTGATCATTTATCCTAATTTTTTATATGCTATATTGAAAATTGACAATTTAAAAGACAGAAAAATAAAATAAAATTAAACACTGGTGAGTAATACTTGCGTGTGCTGTGTCCCATGCTGCTACCGAAGGGGTGCAAATTACTGTGAAAAATGCTTTTTTCGAATTTTCTTCTTCAGTTACAGCTAAAGGATCTATGCCATGGCCACCACCCTGCCTACGTATAAAAGCCTCGTTCCTTCCTGAAACTTCTCTCGCTTCTCTTAAGTAACGCACACAAACACGCTTTTTCTCGAAATCCTCGTTGCGGGCAGCGAGTTACAGAGAGAAACTAGAGCGAGAACACCGCACCGTCGTCTCCGTGAGGTTCCTCCAAATGTTGGACACCTACGTGTTTGGATGGATCTTATGCGCCGCGCTGAGCGCATTTGCGATTCGCAATTTCGTTTTCGCGGGGAAGAAATGTTGCGTTTCGTTGGAGACCGATGCCGCTCTGTGCGCCGAAAACATCACCACTGCCGCCGGAGAATGCAGATCGTCGAAGCGCGACGGCGAAGTTGACGTCGTAATTGTCGGAGCTGGTGTCGCCGGCTCCGCTCTGGCTTACACTCTCGGCAAGGTATTTTGAATTAGATGTCTCCTTTATGGTCTTTCTATTTCGATACCTGCTTCTTCGTCGTTTATGTCTTACTCTTGTGTTTTGTCCAAACCGGACGAAAAATGCGTTGATGTTTCTCTAAGAATGATCGTTCGATTAGTTGATGGCAGTGAAGAGGCGCATTAGATTAAGCTTCGCTTGCATGTAGTTGTAGCGTTATAGAGACAGAGATTATTAGAGGAAGGGACAATGATAGTGATTGTAGGAAGTTGCTCTAGAGTACTTCTTGCTTTTGAGATTTGAGAAAAAAAAATGTTACGGTATTGCTTTCTTAATTGCTTGGGCGATTTGAAGTGTCTGATTTAATCGATCATCACGTGTGTTGAAGAAAAACTACGCTAATCCGTTGGTAGGTGATGGATCCGCACCTGAAGACTTTGAAAGTCGAACACTCTCGACTTTGATTTTATTTCTTCTAAGCATCTGAAGATGTGATAGTCTGATTTAGGATGAACAAGACTTTTGGCACTTCATTTCTTTTATCTATTTATTTTTTAAATAAAATATTCAAAGCAGTCAGGTACATGTTTTGAAGATTTTGTTGATTTTTAACTTTAAGATCACGGTACAGTATAATTTCAACAATACCTCCATGAATAAACAGTTCGATTTTAGATGTATTTACAGACAGAAAAGAATGGATTTTCTAGTATTACTTATCCTGCGTTCAATTTAAACGTGTGGCCAGAAATTTTCACTTTTATTTGGAGATTCTTTATCTATGCTTAGTGATGCTGTTTATATGGGTTGATTGTAGTTGTTGGATGGTATAGCAATATGTACTTTAGGACTAGGAGTTATGCGGTCCAGCTGGTTCTATCCTTCTCCGTGTCCTTTTTCATGGATTTTTTGGCTTGCAAGAGAGAGCTGGTAAATACGATAAATAATTTGATAAAGAATGAAGAGGGAGATAAGAAGGAAACTATAATGGAAGAGAGACCGAATATATGAATATAATACCTTTTTCTAGTAATTTTTGCGCTGTGGCGTTTGATCAGAATGAATGCAGATATATTTTTTGGGCTTTTTAAGTACTATTTTCTCCAACAGATTCATAATTAACTTTTGATAGCATAATTATCATCTAATGTAGGATGGACGTCAAGTACTTGTCATTGAAAGAGATTTGAGTGAACCAGACAGAATTGTTGGAGAGTTGCTACAGCCTGGAGGTTATCTCAAGTTAATTGAGCTGGGACTTGAAGGTAGTGCAAACTTAACTTTATGGACATTCAGCATATAATAGTCCTACTGTGACTAATCGCGAGTGCTAGAAATAGTACACATTTGTTTGGTCATTTAAACTATGGCTTGTGCAAAGTGTAGAAGGACTACTGATTCCCTATCACTGCAGATTGTGTGGATAAAATTGATGCTCAACAAGTGTTTGGTTATGCTCTTTTCAAGGATGGGAAACACATAAGACTTTCTTATCCGTTGGAAAAGTTTCACTCAGATGTTGCCGGCAGAAGCTTTCACAATGGGCGTTTTATTCAGAGGATGAGAGAGAAGGCTGCCTCCCTTCCCAAGTATTTGGTTTCTTCCTTTACTTTGCTGTTCTTGGTTTTCTGCCTACTACACAGGATTTAGTTTTTGAGTAGCACATCATTTTACCTGATTTTTCAAACTCTCTCATCGATGCCATTTGAACTGACTTGGCTTGATATTCTAATCATGTTACTTAGGTTTAAAGTTATTTATGCAATCAGGTTGTCTCCCTATATCCCTATCATTCAGACAGCTATATAGCTATAATTGGTTTTATTATTATAGCCAATATAATTCAGAAATCATATTAACAATTGAAAAATAGACCTACCATTATAGACTTGAACTGAAGGTACTTTCTTGTTCATACACACGTACATACATATTTATTTATTCACTTAAGTATTTTTTTTCATTTAACAGTGTAAGACTGGAGCAAGGAACAGTTACTTCCCTACTCGAAGAGAAGGGAGTAATTAAAGGCGTGCAATACAAAACCAAGGATAGTCAAGAATTATCAGTTTGCGCACCCTTTACCATTGTTTGTGATGGCTGTTTTTCAAACTTGCGTCGTTCTCTTTGTAATCCTAAGGTGATAATACAACTTCTTAAGCTTAAACACATGATTTAGTTTCCAGAGTCAAATAAAATTTGGTTTATCTCTGAAGTATCAAGCTTTCATACCAGGAATTAACATTTTGATATTATTCATTTGGAGAGTTCCCTCTTCTCTCGGTTAAATGTTAACGTTTGCTTAGAGTATTCCTGATTAGGATGCTTTGTTTATAGGTAGATGTGCCCTCTTGTTTCGTAGGCCTAGTTTTGGAGAATTGTGAACTTCCTTATGCAAATCATGGCCATGTCATACTGGGAGAACCTTCACCAGTTCTGTTCTATCCAATAAGTAGTACAGAAATCCGCTGTCTAGTTGATGTTCCTGGTCAGAAAGTTCCGTCTATTTCCAACGGTCAAATGGCTAAGTATTTGAAGACAGTGATCGCTCCACAGGTACCTATATATAGAGGTTCTACAAATTCTCTATAAACCTTGGCAGATTTTGTTTCAACGGGAGCAGCAATTTATTTCGCATTCTCAGTTAATAGTGTTGGATAATGATGCGGGAAAATTGAATGCAGGTTCCTCATGAGCTTCATGACGCATTCATAGCTGCAGTGGACAAAGGCAGCATCAGGACAATGCCAAACAGAAGCATGCCAGCAGCTCCTCATCCTACTCCCGGAGCCCTGCTGATGGGAGATGCATTCAACATGCGCCATCCTCTAACGGGGGGTGGCATGACTGTGGCATTATCTGATATAGTAGTGCTTCGAAATCTTCTTAGGCCTTTGCGTGATCTGAATGATGCACCCAGCCTTTGCAAATACCTTGAATCCTTTTATACCTTGCGAAAAGTAATGTGCTCTATAACATTGATTCATTGAATTGAGGCAACAACCTATTTTTTTTTCCCAGACGGAACGCAAAAAACACGAATATGTTACTCTAACTATCTTCTTCTTTCAATTTGCAGCCTGTGGCATCCACTATAAATACGCTGGCAGGAGCTCTTCATAAGGTTTTTTGCGCATCACCTGATCCAGCGAGGATGGAAATGCGCCAAGCTTGCTTCGATTATCTTAGTCTTGGAGGTCAATTCTCGGAAGGGCCAATCTCTCTGCTTTCGGGGTTAAATCCTCGCCCCTTGACCCTGGTTCTCCATTTCTTTGCTGTTGCAATATATGGCGTCGGCCGTTTACTGCTACCATTTCCTTCACCTAAACGGATATGGACTGGACTTCGATTAATTTCTGTAAGTAGCAAATTTGAGTATTCATTGTTCTTTTATCTGGAAAATTAGTCGGAAAACTCCCTTTAATCTAACTGCAAAAATCTATTTTATCTATTGTCAGAGTGCATCCGGTATCATCATGCCAATAATCAAGGCAGAAGGAGTCCGTCAGATGTTCTTCCCTGCAACCGTTCCAGCTTATTACCGAAATCCACCGCCTGCCTAAACGCGAATTCAGTGACGTCTTCACGAACCATTCAATATGAGCTACCGATATTTTTGTTCTTTAGAAATCTACCGGCTTCAATTGGGACATTTGAAAGCAATCTAGATTTAACGTGAGTTCTCTATAGAGTCGATTTAGAGTTAAAATGATTTTTTTTAATATTTGTTAACTAGTTACTGCTTATATTTTAAAGCGCCTCATGGATGCTGAGGAATATAATAAACCTCACACAATAATTTCACTGAAGTTGCGAAAGCTTAAATCTTGAGCAGGAATAATTGCAGTTGTGACATGCATGATCAACATACTGTTAAACCCAAGGACCAACCTGACAAAATGTAAGCTAAAGAAAAAGTAGGTATTGAATACAAAACCACTGCTTAGCTAATTCACTTCGCAAATCACCTCAAATTTAGCTCATCTGCTACCTATTGATGCAGATTTTGAACGCTACATTCGCTACATTTCACTCTCCAAATTTTAAGTATATAATATAATAGTGAATGACTAAAATAATCTTTCAACACGTGTCAAATATATAAAGGGACACTATTAAACATTTTTAAATAATGGAAAAAATAGTATGCCCGACACTTCATGGAACAATATGTCAACCTTCAGAAGCATTTGGATCGAGGGTCCCCGGGTTCGGCGCTTGGCGAAGACATTGCCGCTCAAACAAGGCTTGGCGAGGACATTGCTACTCAATCAAGTCACTCTACCAATGATTCAATACTTTGTACAAGACAAACAAGTTATGCAAGTCTGTTAAACAAGCGTTACACTCTTTGCTAAAAGGAGGAAAACATAATTGAACATCATCAGTACAATGCACATAATGCGGAGCTAAAATTCTAAGTTAGAAATTGCACCTCAGAGTGTATCCAGCTTCCTTACCGAAAAGGATACAAAAGGACCAAAAAAAAGAAAAAACTTTCATTATTTTTCCTTCAACACCATCAGTAAAATATTTTTCAGCAGTTACCAAACGTAATCTCCAATCACGAAGCTATCAGGGATCAGTTATTTAAATAGCAAACCACTTTTTAAGTTGCTACGAGGTAGTCAGTCTAATTGATAATTAGTTTACTAAAAACGATAAAGTTAGCAATTAAAATCAAGACTCCAAAGTGGAATGCCTTAGAGGTGAACTTGGATCGTTTCGTTCGTGGAAAAACAGGCCTTGTTAAAATAGGATGAAAAATGGGTCGTCAAACCAAGTGTTAGTGATGTGACTAAACATTATATGCAGCATCAGTGATTGACAGGGATACTGCATGGAACGTGTGCTATGCATAGTAGTAATAATAATGCATATATAGTTTGGTTACTGTGAAGGGCTCCAATTGCATACATGAAGTGAATTAATGGCCTAGAGAACCCCTCGAATCTACTGAGACCACATTACAGGGGCATTAAATATGTGGTTGGAATGCTAAATATTTAATACATAACCTTATATTTGATTTTGAAAAAACAAAAACAAAAACACCATTATCTAATTCTCTAATCATTGCAGAAAATTTAATCACGTAGCAACTATATTTTAGCCGGATGATATGTCAATTAATGAGGAACTTTAGTAATCCTTTTCGAATACCTCGCATCCTTTCGGGTCCCAGGATAGTTGAACCGATTTAGTTTCTTCTTTCCTTTTTTATGGCCTCGTATGAAGTCAACACTTCCTTGAACTTCGCCTCAGCAGCCTCTGTGACATTTCCACATACACGGATATGTTATTTAATAATAATAATATTATGGCTTGAGGCAACAAGATCGTATGCTCTGATAAATCAATACTTACCAATATTATCCTGGTTTTGATCAGGATGATACTCCTTTGCCTTAGTTCTAAATGCTGTCTGCAAAGATAAGAGCATATAAATGAAACGAAGACAGAATATCAAGAAGATGATACTGTAGATAATACAGGGCAGTGCCAACAATGGCAACATATTTAGCAAAAATTAACACACACTATAGAAATCAACTGAGGACTAACTTATTACGACAATTTCGTAACTAAATATAGAATCCTATGGCTTCATGGGAGGGCAATTGTTGGTAAACTGGAAGCAAGTTATGGCAGGGTTTTTAATTTTTTTGGAGAAATAACCACAAATCATAGATGACACCACGGCATCGTTTCTATGTTCTAGTCACATGTTACATACCATAGAATCTGAAAGTAAAATAAGACAAGTATGATGCGTACAGTAACTAGTGGACAAAATCTTAGTAAAACACTAAAAGTAATATGCAAAGGTATTGCGACAAAAAAAGATTTGTTACCTTAATCTCAGCATCTGAATACGGCGTTTTTCTAAACCTGAGATTCATGAAAACAATAATTCAATGACTAATCATGAACTTAAAACAAGAACGCTAACTTGTTATGTAATTATTGACACACTTGTATATGGGTCTTTAAATATTTACAAAGTTGCACATTTACATTTAAAGCAAAAATATGGAAACACCATTGCAACTAGTTGGGGAATTAGAAATTAATAAGAGGTGGCTTAATACGGTCAAATGGCAGAATCATTATAGAAATACCATTCCCTCTCCCAGAGCATGACGCTTCTCAAAAGATTCACTCTGTTGCAGAATGATTCCGAACTCCTGCTCTAGAATACCTGATTCACAACCCCAAAATCTCTCCCACAACTACCTATGCAACTATTCAGTTAACAACCTCTCCTTCACATGGAACAGTCTCTTCCTTTGTCAGGTCTGGAAAATGATCCAATTGGGCTTGCATGTTGCAAACTTGCAATTGTTAGCATGTGTCAAAATCATATACTTGATTCTTGTTTAGCTTTGTGATTAAATGCTGGTAAACATTGTTGTCAAAATCAATATCTTAAGATAGGGAGGGGTTGAAAGATAGTATATCTCAGGGTTGTAAGATCCTAACAACAATGCAAAACTAAACTTAAGGAACATGTACATATGCATTAAAAGTAGCATAAATAAAGAAAATAAGCTTCAAATCCAATCACAGAATGTTAAACTTAAAACTAAAAGTGCAAAAGCTTAAAGATCAAATTTAATTCATAATTAGACATAAGTTATAAACACAATTTTATCATAGAAGATAGATTTCAAACCATTTTCTCTTGAAATAGAGCAGAGCAAGGAGCAAGAGACAAAAAAAAAGGACAAAAGAAAGGCACAAGCCACAACAAAGACAAATCACGCAACAGGGGCGTGCACAAGTTGAACAGAAGGGCAAACCCAGTATCAGGGTACAGAACAAAGTAAACTGAAGTCACAAGTCCCCCAGCAACAAAGGGCAAAAGATTTGAACTATAAATCACTGATCAATTAGGGTTTTGAGTCAAAGAAGGGGCACAAGGGAACTAGGGCGCTGGTCATGTGACTAGGAAGGAGCTTTGAAATATACAAAATGGAGCGAAAATTGGAAGAAAAGGTGCATTTTTCATATCAGGTCCCAAAATCTGGCTGGAATTCCACTTGAAATAGGGCTGGCCATCACACAATTGTACAGACAAGTTTGTGATCCTCACTGTCATCTCACGGAGTCACAATCCAGTGACCAATTCACCTTGTATCTGGCTCCAAAGATCACAGGATCATGTACGCATTAATTGTGATGTTAACAAAACTGTTCATTAAAGAGAGATTGTTTGTTGAATTCTCTGGTTGTATTTTATAAGGGACCCGTATAATATTTCTTCTTATCAGACATTATCAATTCTCACTTGTTTCTTTTTTTCTGTTATTTATATAGTATGAATAGCTAGCTATATTACTTCCACAAGTTATGCAAGCAAAACCATGATATTTCCCCTGAAAACAAATATTAAATGGACCACTTATTCAACATTTTGTGAGTACCTGTCAAGACCCAAATTTGAGTAGTGATGTGATAATGCATAGTTTCCGGTCTCTCTTGGAGGTTCTCGATAATTGGTCCTCCGATCTCTAAAGGATGTATCAGTCTTCCAGTACCAATCTTCTCTCTGGAAATGCTGATGATATGCACCCTGACCGTTTTCCCTCCAGCTCTCGTAGCTTCTTTTATACTTGTTCCTTTCTCTGTTAAACACGCTTTGCATACGCCTTATTCGTTCCTACAAAAGAGCATATGGACAATCATCAAGTGGTACAAATTAAAAAAACATTTTATAAGGATTAAAGTGTAATCCTGGGATTATCATGTCATTTATAGGGACTCGATCTTTTTTAATAGTAAGTTATATGTTTCCTAGGAAAATACTCTTTAATATTTCATACTTGATTTGATTCAATTATGTCTCATGTTAGAATTTCATATTCGATTAGGATTTTATATCTCAGTAAGATTTATGTAGTATTTTTTTATCATCTTTGACTTTAAACACATTATCCGTGCCGTATACCATTTAGACTGTTCAGCATAGTTATAACAGTGAGATTATTTTTTCCTCAAAAACTCATCAAGAGTGAGTTCTTTACCCTACAGAATTACTCTAGTCAGCCTTAGTTGAATCCCATCAGCTTAGGTTTATTGATGTACATTACTTTGGCTTAAGCTAAGGTGCCTACAACCATCAAATCAAGCATTCATGCAATCTAAGCTTTGCATTTCTCTCTGACTCATTATGAAGCATTAAAAATGATTTTTTCCGAAATATTGTGATTCAGCCTTCTGAAAAAGATATAGCACAACACACCATTCCATCTCAAATTTGAAAAATGCAATGCAATGTTCATATCGAAAACAATATAAACAAAAGAAATATACAAGTACCGAGAATAGTAACAAAAACTCACCACTCTTTCCATCTCCTCCTCGTACTCCTCTTGCAGTCGCTTATTGTGCCTCCTCCACGCCTCTTCTTGAAATGATGTTCGGAACGACCCACCTCTCTGTCCTTTATGTGACTGTGTCCTCGATAGCTACAACAAGAATTAACATGTTCAAAACAATACACCATCAGTTTCACCGTGAATTGAATCTTCAAATTACAAGATACTTTCGATAAACTGCGTAATAATACTAGTTGACAGAAAATACAAGGTCTCGTATATTGAATACATCAAATGATTGTATGTATTACTCACTGTTTGTACAGGGAAAAAAGACTAACAAACTTGCTTACAGACTCCTATGTCTCTAACTAACTGATACACGATAATAATCGAGAAGAGAAAAACCAACGCCGTCGAGGCCTCACACATGCAAATCATCCGAATAACATACAAAGAAAAACATATCCTAACAATTTTCATACATCATACGTCAATTACTAATACCATCGCTCTAACAGATTTCAATGCGTTTGGCTCGTCACAATTTTAAATTCACTTTCCGTACCTGAACACAGAACCAATCAACACTTCTCCGCAGCGGACCGACCTACAAATTCGAAAGCAATTCTCATATTCGAAGCTAAATTAAATAAAAATCCGTTTCTGTAATCCTCTCGAGCAAAACCTAAGATTGATTGAGAAAAACAAATTGAAGAAAAAGAATCACCGCAAAGGTAGTGACGGTGGCGCCAATTAAGCCGAAGAGTAAAGCTCCCCAAATCCTCGCGTCTTTGTCTTTATCGTTCTCCGCGTCCTCCTTCATTGCAACAAATATAGCATTCGACGATTTCTATCACCACCGGTTCGACGATTAAATAAACACACACCGCATCCTTTTCAGCACTTTTCCTATCTTCGCTTTATTCGCAACTCCCTATTCGAAGTCGTTGCCAATTCACAAAGACTCTCTGGTAAGATTTTTATTTGTCAATAATCTTAAAATCGTAATTCACAAACACTCTCTGGTAAGATTTTTATTTGTTAATTAATCGTAATAAAATTACGGTTAGTTATTACTATTACCGAGCCACAGGAAATTAAACACTTCTTATATTGGGCCGGTTTGAATAATAAAAAAGTGGGCCCGTAGGAAGCCCATTACGAACCCATACCGTTGGATATTGTTATTCATACCAACCAACCGACACTTGGTAAAACATAGCAACAGGAATATTAGTTACATTCCCACGAATCCAGTCTCTGTTTTTGTACTTTTTTTTTTCTTTATCCATGCGCGTTGTGGAGGACAGACAGAATGCACAAAGTTCAGATCTAAGCTCTGATACCAATTTCATTGAGAAGGTTCAATAACGCTGTTTTTGCTGGTAAGTACTAAGCAGAGAACATTGTACGGATCCGTGTCCATCAATTATCTGGAATATATCTGGTACGTTTCCTTGCTTCCAACGGTCTAGTTCTTAGAATTACAGTCCTGAATGCGTTGGAGAAACGAAATGTTCAAAATAAAGTATATTACTCAAACTAGCTTTTGATGTTTTGATAGTGCGAATTATATGATATTGTGTGGTTGTTTAACTCCGTGTGATTCGTTTATTGAGATGTTCGTTTCGATTGATCTTGCAGAGTACTGTATAACATTAACATCCTCGTGGTCATAGCATAAACAATTGAATGATGTCGCGGAGACCTGTGAATCTGTCTCGGCGATTTGGAGACAGCGGAGGTGGATTGTTTTCATCGTCGAAATCAAAGACTTCGCCAGCTTTGTCGGTTGGACTCATAATTGTGGTAATGAATAGATTCAGATTATTATTAACACATGGAGCTTACTTGTGCAGTTTTATTATATGGAGGGGATTTCTGATCACTTTTAGGTTGGTAACTTCTGTAGGGAGGCCTGTTTCTAATTGGCTATGTTTACAAGGGCTCAGGTTTGATTCCAATTGTTTCTTACTTAAATTCAGATGCTGTGATTTTTTCCTGTTTTACTTGCGTGCATTTATTTATTTTTCCTCCCTGTTGCTTTTTATAGGTGGATTTGGCAGCCGTTTGGAGTCTGTCAGCAGGCTTCAAGGTACCTTTCTTCCCTTACTTTAAATGGTATTTTCTTTACTTTCTAATTTTTAAGGCATTACGCATATGAAGGTGGTATTTTGTTGGTATTGCATTAACTGTACCGTGTTTGATTTATTTTTTTAATTGGCGATTCTGCTTGTGCTTACTTCTTGATTGTGAGAAGTTTGTTGAGGAAAAATCCATGTCTTACTACCTTTATGGAAAAATTCGACAGGGCACTATAAAGGCCACTAGAAGTGAGGAGAATAGATTACATGATTTTTATTCTTGTGAAAAGGGTGAGAGGGAAGAACATTGGAAGATGTTGTTAAGACAGATATGATGAATGTTGTTTTTGAGAATTTGATCTTTAGCAGAGTCTAATGATGGTGTCATTTGATTCATGTAGCCAACTAATGAGATTAGGCCTTTGTTATCATTGTTTTAATTAGCCTTTTGTAAGCTCAAAAACACAAGTCGCTGTTGTGCCGTAACCTTTTGAAATATTCACGACAAATACAACAGTTACTTGTTTTATCTTTTCTTGGTTCAGGAAGGCAATATCCCGCCACTGGTTATGTACCCCTTATTATCTTTTTGATTGTAACTAAAACAATCTAGTTGGTTTTGTACTGGCCGTGCATTATGGCTTATAAGTTATGATGACCATCTTCTGAGTCCTGACTTGTGTAAATAGGATAAATGATATTACACAAAATGAATGGACCGTTATATGTTTATCCCACTGTGCTATTCACGGTGATACTTCAGTGTTTTGCATCTCGTTAAGGAGCCTGGTTTTAAACTAATGGTGCTGTTCTGTGATGAAAGACCAGTTTTTTGGCACTTCTGCAGTTCATAGACTAGTTCAGTAATATCCATTACACTGATTTCACGTGTATGTATGGGGAATATCCACAAATCATGATAAAGGTTTCTGGAAATATATTTCAGTTTTTGGAGTTGTTTAATAAATTGTGGTCTTGCTCTTAACTAAGAGCCATAACTTAGTTGCATTCTCTATGATAAATAATTTTTAATCATTTGAACAAACAGATAATTACTTGGCATTTGTTTAACTTCTAAATGCAGGTGATTATTTGTGTACTGGAGAGGTCCCACGAGCAATTCCCATTTTGAAGAAAGCATACGGTGATAGCTTACACAAAGTTTTGCATGTTGGCCCTGATACTTGTTATGTGGTCTCTAAATTGCTAAAAGAGGAGGAAACTGAAGCCTGGGGTATAGAACCTTATGATATAGAGGATGCTGATGCTAATTGCAAAGCACTCATTCGCAAAGGCATTGTGCGTATGGCTGATATCAAGTTTCCTCTTCCATACAGGCCAAAAGCTTTCTCTCTTGTAGTCATTTCCGATGCCCTTGATTTCTTATCTCCCAGATACCTTAACAAAACTCTTCCGGATTTGGCAAGGATATCAACAGATGGAATAGTGATATTTACTGGTAAATGCACTTAAATTAGTGCCTAATCCCGTCTATATAAAAAAAAAATCACTGAAAGGGGAATCATGTAATCTAGCACTTATTCATGTCGTTTTACTAGAGTGGCAAAATCACTAGAAGGAAATAAAAGTAGGGTAACGTTTCCAGAACTCTTTGGTTTGAAAATTTAATATGTTAAGATTTTAAGTTTTTCTTGTGTTGGTTCTGATAGGTTGAAAGGTTATCCTAAGCTGCAATCAATAATCTTTTGAACCTTTGTCTGGCATATTAGCATCTGATTTTTCTGTGTATAAATGTAGGTTATCCAGATAATAAAAAGGCAAAGGGTGCAGACGTTTCTAAATATGGAAAAACGGTGTGTACATTTTACCTGGATCATTGCTTCATTATCTATTATTGTGTGTAACATATATAGTATATATATATATAGAAACAATATGAAACAAAAAGAATTTACGCATTTGTCTTGCTTCAGGCTAAGATGAGGAGTTCATCCTGGTGGGTCCGGTATTTCCTTCAGATTAACTTAGAGGAGAATGATGCTGCTTCCAAGAAGTTTGCACAGGCTTCAACTAAGAGTTCATATGTTCCAAATTGCCAGATATTCCACCTGAAGTCTCTCAATTGACTTTCACGATGATTACATTTGAATTATTGAAGCTCCCAATGGTTGTTACCCGTGAGTTTCATCTAAAACGCTTTTTTTTTTCTATAAAAGGTAATTTAATTTATCAAATTTTAATTAATTCTAGTTGAATAGGTGATCTTTAGTGCAGTGGCAGTGATTGTTGTACTTTTAAAGGAACGTTACTTTTTCATTGAGATATAGATTGAATCCCGTTACATACTTTGCTTTTTCTCTTGCTAATTTCTATACAGAAAACCAAAATGAAGTTATTTCTCTTTCTTGTTCTCCACTCCTGTTCTGAGCATATATATTCTGTATTCTAGTAATGAAAATATGTCATATCCTGTCCTGTATTCTGTAACATGTTAGCTTTCCCATATCTGCGTATCAGTTACAATTTTTCTAAATTCGAATATAAAAATTGCTCTTATCATTTTCATGAGTCAACAATTGTATGACTAAATGTGATGAATGTTGAATTATTGGATTATTTATCCAGTGGCATCGATTCTTGATGGGGAAAACAATAACAAACAATATACCAGAGAATGCAGCGGATATAATTTCCCCTAACTTGCAAGAATCTATGAGGAGCAATAATCAAAGAGCAGCAATAATAAACCACCAAAAGCACAAAT
>Ga0214542_1000274_pt1 | contig 86209 bp, 43 predicted proteins | sample CNSS1metaG_FD_160096 | JGI IMG/M metagenome (GOLD analysis project Ga0214542, IMG submission 160096) | Root nodule microbial communities from cowpea collected in UCLA plant growth center, Los Angeles, California, USA - CNSS1 | ecosystem: Host-associated > Plants > Roots > Nodule | place: USA...
CTTATCTCACCTTTGTATACGTCTTGGGGAACAAATCCTTGAGAGAATCAAGGCTGCTATCCCACCTTGATTCAGTGACATAAACTGTGGTATCCTTGTCAAAACCAATCTGCCTCAAAAACACTGCAATCTCTTGTGCATTGTAGCAGCTTTTCTCCCCATCGTTATCACTATTTTGGCACCCTTTCTTATCAAAGCAGAGGTTAAAATATGGACATGGGATTAAAATAAGTGTTCTCATCTGTATAGTTTTTTATAGAATAAAATTCAGCACTAACCTTCTGTCACCAGGTTGGCTTCCTCTGATGTCTGGTATCACAAGCGTTGCCCCCAGACTTCTAGCAACAATCACTGCATATGCTATCTGATAACCATCTCTATAGCGTTAGAGAATATAGAAATCAACAACCATGATTTTTTATGGATGATTTGAGTATCTAAAGATAAATGTCAGCTACTAGCATCAACAATCAGGTAGGAATGTGAAGAACTGATGGTGAAAGGGATTAATAGCACTGGGAAAGAATTTGACCTTTATGGGAGACGTCTGGGTGGGTCCTCCCAGCAACCACCTTTGTCATCACTTCGCCAGACTGCATTGGTAGGTGCTGAAAGCAGGGCACGTCATAGAGCTTTGCTGCCTTCTGGACCTCAGTATTTAGGTGGTGATAAAAATATTAAGTCTTCTCTGAGTCCAATACAAGCTGCTGCCATGGCTGCTGAAAGAAGACTGCACGATGACAAGTGGTGTGGGTCAAAATCTCAAAGGAGTGAGCCTCAAATAAGGGAGAATACAAGTTCTAGTGAAGCCTCTGCAAGATCTATTCAAACTTCAGCTATTCAATCTGCAACAACCAAGGAAAAATTTGATAGATTTTATAAAGTAGTTCTCGTTTTGATTTCATTTAATATTAAATTATGTATGTACAATGTTCTATTTCATTACTGTATTCCATCAAGAAAACAATAATCTTATTAACTTGAAAATCTCCAATCTCTGCCCTCCCATCCAACGTCAGCATGCCTAGCTGAATGAAAAGGATCATTCAATAGTGCCTTGACTCTAATTTCATAAGCTCTTCAATTTTTCAAGTTGTCTTGCTGGAGGCCAAACTTGATTCATGGAAATTAAAGGTTATTTTACCATAGTGATGTAGTAGGTTGTTAGATGTGTACACGATGTTTTGGCATAAAGAAAACAATATATGTTGTACACAAAGGTTAGTGTCAATCTGTTTACTGATTAACCTATGTATATAGCCTGCTATTTTGAACCGGTATTTGAATCTGCATTACTTGGAGAAACTCTACGTAGACAACTATGTACCCAACTTTGAAAAGCATAATAAGTTGAGATTATCTGAAAAATGCGTGAGCGTTATAGAGGAGTTTCTATGCTTTGTAGCACCCCCAACCTTCCCAAAAACACATTGATCTAGTGTTTGTTGGTTATGTTAACTCACTGCGCAGGGACTAAAATTTTTGTCGGATGAGGTCTTTTGTGTTATTATTAATAATGCTATTATTTGACAATTTTAAATGTGATTGGAAAACTGCTCTTGCATGCACTGAGTAGAAGGTTCCAACCCAAAATATTATGGCCTGTTACGCTTCCTATGAATTAGTCCCTATCTAACCAATGAAAATGTAGTTTCTTCCTGCACCTCCATAACATCTCCATATAAAAAATATTTCTATTTTGCTTAGATTATGTAGTCCGACTTGAATTGTATAATCAATTGGATAGGATAATCTGATAGTTTTTTATTTTTTCAAATTATATAATTAAGAAAAAGATAAAATGAAATTTTTTTTTATGAGTACAAAAAGAAACTTATAGATTTGCAGGAAGAAGGTGCCTGTAAAGAACAAGGAAACTTATGGCTTGTTGTATATAGATTAGGCTTTTACTTTCTGCGTTTGTATACTTTTTATCCTGCACCTCCGTTTTTTGAAGATGTCCTTTTTGCTATTTATAACTCATTCTACCTCATTGATTGTCTTCATTGGTGCCCTTGGGAGCACTTGTTTTGGACATTGAACTTAACAAAGAGCATTGGAAGCGAAGGGCTCTTATGTAGGGACTCTTTCTTCAGTAGTTACAAGAATAAACATAAAATTCTAATCAAATATGTTCCTAGAGATCACGCTGGATTTTATAGTTATAATCTATGCCCATTAAGGATTTTCTTTATTATTGTTATTACGTAGACATTTTGTTATTAAATATAAATTTATTAATATAATTTATTTTATAATAAAATTTATCCATAATAAAATTATTTATTTTATAGTTTTTTTATTTTTTGTTATCATAAATCACTACTTGTTATATTACAGATATAATTATTATTTTATTTAGAAAATTCAAAATATTCAAATTATTATGATTGTTAAGAGAGAATGATCAATCTTAATAATTTTGAGTATATAATTTAGTTCTATTTTATAAAAAACTAAGAAGAAATTTAAATTATGAATATTTAGTATATTTTTCTTTATAATGGTGATAAAGAGTAATATTTATTAATTTAGAAATATTTGATATAATTAAGAGCAGTAAAGTATGATAAAGTAAAATGAAACAAAGTTAGAGTTTTCTTTTTTTAAGTGGGCTCAAATCCAATTTTTAATTAGATATTTTGTCCCTTGACATGGAGACTTGCCACTTTAATGCAAGGCTATATTTAATTTAAACAGTCTCTGCTCTAGGCAGGCAAAGGTTATAAAGGTTATAAATAAGTGATTTAGGCGCTTCAACTTCCATTCTTTGTTGTGACGTCAATCGAAGGCATTATCACCCTATTCTTTCTCTGCGCCGCTGAGGAGCTTGCGGTTATGGCGGAACCCGTAACCTTGCCGGATTCCAACACTCACGACCAAGGTGAAGATATTTACAACTTTATTGTCTATCATTCTCATATTTCCGCTTCGCAGGAAGAATACTTGCACGAACTTTGTGTCGAAGCACGCAGTCACCACTCTCCCTCAACTTCATGCGCTTCCGTTGACTCTCCCGTTGTTCCCCCGGACGTTTTTCACACTCCACCGGATAACACCTCGTCCCCCTCCTTGTGCGACCAGCCGACGACCGTCACCGAATGCGACGTTCACTCTCCACCGGATAACACCTCGCCCCTCTCCTTCTGCGACCAGCCGACGACCGTCACCGAATGCGACCAGCCGACGGCCGTCACCGAATGCATCGAATGCGACCATCCTTGCACTGTTAATCATGCCGTCGATGTTGACGCTGCTATTCAAGGGTTCGTCTACTTGAGCGAGGGGTTGAAGTTAGAGTTTTCCTAAGGCGACATGAGTTCTGAAAAAATATTATAACCTTCTGAAGTTGTTGACGAGTAGATCTATTTTTATTTGACGTGTTTGTGCAGTTCACGAGTTGACATTTTGATAATATGAATTTGGAAAAGGGATTCAATTAAGATTTCTTCTTATCGGCTCTCGAATTCATTTCTTGAACTGCTAGCATGATTATTTGGGAATATATTTCTTTAAAATTCTATAACGTTCCAAAATCAAAGCCATTATATAAGGAAATTAACATCGTAATAAAAAGTATTAAACGTTATAGGAAGTTCCATTATATTTGTATCGTACTGAATTATGGACATTATCTTTTTACCGTAAGAATCGCTGTTTGATTCAAGACTACAGTGTGGTAATATTGACCTCCATGACAAGGTTCAAATGTCCGACTTCACATAAAAGAAAAATATCTCGTTTGATTTAATTTCTATTTACCCGGTTAATACAGGTGACTAAATTTTCATAAACGTATCAAATCAGAAAGTTTAAATTCTTGAGATAATTATTTTATCCACTATCTGATTACATCTGAAATAAAGATGGTCCAAGGAAAAAGAGAAAAACTTGTATGCAAAAGTCAGAAGTACTTGTATAAATAAATCATGTATTGATATTTTACACCATTTTCTAAATAACTACATTCTTTAGATTATACATTTTTTTCTACGATGCTTGTAATTGACATCTCTTTACGCAACTGACTGTTTTGAAAAATTAAATCCTGTTTATAATTCCACCACGCTATAAGAATAAGAAAATTGAAATGAACCAAGTTTATTAAACGTAGGCAGTAAAACATTAAATTAATATTTAAATATATAACGTGAAAAACAAAAAATAATTAGTTAAAATATGATTACTGTGGACATGTAGTAAATTTCATCCCTCAACGAATGTACCCAGTAACCTACATTCAAAAGGACAAATGTTAACTTTTCAGATCAATTAGGATGATGATAGAAACTTCACATTACTTGAAATATAGTTTATTTATATATATTTATGGGTATTTGGAAACGGTAAGGAGTGAATTGAAAGAAAATAAAGATGGTATTTGAGAAAGTATGGTTCTTGTTTGGATATTCATTTATTTATTTTAAGGATGAAAGACACGTGGAGGCAGAGGAAAAAAAGAAAGACATTGAGATTGGGCTTTGAAATATATAAATGGAAATAATTTTAATTTGAACTATGAGAGAGATTTAGAGAGAGAGAAAGAGGAGATTTGGCAGAAGGTACGGAGGTGTGACTGCTGACTTGCCAGGCACAGCGTAGTTGCCGTCCATCGAACGCCATCAGGACATGATTTGATTTGATTTGAATTGAATAGTGTGCTATCACATCGTCGTTCTCATTTCTTCTGCTCCTTCTTCCTCACTCATCGTCATCACATCCCTAGATTTTACCCTAAGCTCTGTACCTAAGCTCTGTCATCATTTCTTATCTTCCTCGATCTGTGCTCTCCTCTTCCGTGCTTCGCAGATGAGATTTTCTTTTCAAGAATACTGGTCGCTCCTTTATTTACCAGCATAGTAGATGATGCTTTAAATTTACATGGATAATATTATTTTTATTATAGTTGAGAATTGGATTCTTTGGAAACTGGTAGTTGAATTCTAATTTTAATTTTTTATTTAATTTCAAGTTAGAATTCGATATTTAACATTTAAATTCTAAACTTAAGATTTTTTTAAATAAATTAGAATTAATATTTTTAAATTTTTCTAATAAAATGTATACAAGAGTTGTTTTTTTTGTTTTTAAAAATTTACATTAACGGTTAAATAATTTTTTTTAAATAGATGTAGCATTGTGTTTTTAGTTATTTTAGGTATTATTTGAAGGAAAAAATAATAATATTTTTTTTTTTGAATTTGTTGATTTAAAAATAGATTTTGTATTGTGTAGTAAGTTTTTTTATGTGTAATTTGAAAATAAAAAACGTCAATTTAATTTAATTTTTTTTATAATTTGTGTAGTATTAATTTTTTTTAATAGCTGTTTATAAATATTAAAATTACAGTTATCTTTTAATTTTTTATAATTTTAAAAAATTGTATATTATAAACTTTGAAAATTTGTAAAAAATATTTTAAAAATGATGGAAATAAGTAAAATAATTTGAAAGCATTTCATTATTGTATTTTAAATAATTTTGTTATTTGTTTTTAGTTTATGTAAAATAAGTAACAATAAAAGATAATAAGAAAAGATGTACCATTGAATTGAATCAAGTACAAATTTATTGAACACAATTAAAAGTACAACATAAACTAAGTGGTTTGATGTGAATAATCTAAGTGCAGGGTTATTAGGACAATGATTTCTTGTGTGTCCTTCAGTTCTACAATAAGAACACTTTTTTTATTGTCTTCCTTCCTTAATGTCCATCTCAGTCCTAATTCTACTTGATTTAGGACGACCCATCTCGCTCCTTTTGTGGTTGGATGAGGCTAAACTTGTGGCCCGTGGTATGGTGGCCAATATTCTTCATGTCTTAACTCACCAAATAAATTGTCATATACTTTCATGATGACATGCAGCCTATAATGGAGACTTATGTACATGTTGAAGTCATGATATGCATGCTTGCAAGCTGCAATAACATGTGAACATGGTAGATGTATTTTTTGAAACTTTCCACAATTGCACCACCTTTCATCTAATCTGACTACAAATTTTCCTGCAGGACGTACTTCTCTAGGATTGACCATCTCCTCCACTCTGAATCTTGTGGTATTTCTATCAAATTCAAGGACATGGTGTGTGTTTGACTTGGAGTCTGCATCTTGTAGGAAGTTGGTCGCATATTCAGAGTACACATGACCAACACTGACCATTGTAGTTATTTGCCTACTTCTTTTTGTGAAGTATGTGTTGCACCTAGTGTACGTGGCCAATACTATGGATAAAATTGGCAAATTCCTTGTCTTCTTCAGGACAAAATTTATTGCTTCAGCCAGATTCGTTGTTACATGACCCCACCTTCTTCCTTGATCATATGCAAGACACCACTGCTCCCTTGGAATTTGGTCTACCCAAGCTGCTGCTTCTGGGTTGTCTTCTCTAATGATGTTGTAGTAGTAGTTACAATGTGGTTCCGTCAATGCGTACGCAACAAATATAATTATAAGAAGAATTTATTTTCTAATAATGAGTGTGAAAAATTAACAGTCAAAAAAATGAAAAAGACAAATTTATATGTAATAACTTACCCATGTTGACGAGGTCCTTTTTTAAAGTTGTATTCTTGAATCTTTTTGTAAAATTTTGTGCAATGTGTCAAATACAAAACACCTGCACGCAATTCCCTTCAGTCCAGCCACTACTGGGTTTGTTGAATGTTGCACTGATTGAATTGTGGCGGTCTGACATTAAGCATAAATTGTTGAGGCGTAACGTGTGTCCTTAGGTTTTTAAGGAAAAAAAATCAAGCTTCGGCGGTTTCACCCTCTACTATAGCAAATGTAATGGAAAAATATTATTTCTCCCATCTTGTGCAACAGCTACTAGAAGGGTGCCCCTATACCTTCCGTAAAGGAATGTTTCGTCCACTTGCACTATTGGTTTGCAAAATGGGAAGCCATCAATGCATGGTTTGAATGTCCAGAACACTCTTCGAAAGTGTTGTTAGTTTTCTAGGACCTCCTCCCTATTTGTAATTGGACTGGTTTTCAACTTGTATATAAACCTAGGCAAATAAGTTTGCATGGCTTATAGTAGGCACGACAATCAGTTGTAAGACTGTTCCCAATTTTCGTACACATCTTCAATTGCTTGTTGTTTCGCCAACCATGCCTTTTTGTAGGTTGTGTTATATCCCATAGAGGTTTGGATGGAAGAAATTATTGTTGCAATTGGTGTGGATGGGTCTGACTCCACCATTTGTCTTACATGTTGAGATATTATTCGTGAGCCCAGGTGCCTGTGGTCTTGCGTTATGAGTTGTGTGGCACATGTGTGCACACCTTCAACCTTTCTAATTTCCCACACTTGGTCCCTTGTACATAATATTGCTTGACATTTCCAAGGACGCACGTGTTGCACACGTTGCACCATTGAATTCCTTGAGGATTGCCTGCTTAAGTTGGGACAACGTCATAGTATTTGTTATGGTCAGCCATGACATGTTGGAGCTAATGAATTTATCGGAATAGTTATCTTCAACATAAATGCTGCCATTGAAGTACACCAACACAGTGAATGTTGTAGATGTCATTGGGGGGTAGGAGTTCACACTGACTTGATTAGATTGATGAAGGGCATTATTTATAGCCTGAATGGCTCATTGTGGGTTATAGCAATGACAATTTTTGTTTGTTTGTGTTAACGGTTTAGATTCAAAGTAGAGTAATCGAACATACACGATTTAGATCCACTTTGTAGAACAACCTTGGATTTTTTTTCATAGTGGTTTGTGATGTTGTGATTTTTCTTATGTGTTGCAACTTTAATTATTTGGCATGTGATATGTCAGGTTAAAAATAAAAGCACTGCACCTGATGAGTGGTAGGCTTTAATCAATGTCATCACGTCATACCAACATCACAAGCATAGTTGATATACACACTGCACGATGAATGTCAATCAGGCTTTATCCCACTTTACTTTGTCACGTGAACCCACTTTAATGCAGGGTTCAAGATTTTTTTTTGACTATTAATTAACCAATCCGCTTATAAATTATTAGGTCGTTCAGTTCACAACCATAGCTGCTTATTACCAAAACAAGGATGATGATCCATCACGAGAATAACATTCACAATAGTTTTCTTGTTGCTGTTAACTACGAAGGTCGTATTAATTGTGTTTTTTATGTGTCGACTATTATGAATTTACAGATGTTGAAAGAAGAAATTGCAAGCTATCGTTGTTATAATCAGGGAAGAAGAGTCAGAGATGTATGGTTTCACAAGCCAGTGTTAGGACGCTGGGACCAATATGAAACAATTAAGCTCCTCACAGATGATGATGTTCGCGACATGGTTGTCTTCTTCCTTCCACTCCCACATGATCTCCCAATGAAGCTTTCAGTGACCTTACATCCTCCTGAAGGTGAGAACTTGGATGCAACAAACTCAGCTGCAGGAAATAATGTCGATGACTAAAACTCAGTTCTTTTTGTGTTTATGGAAGTCTGAATAGTGTGTTTAGTAATATTTATGATAAGTAGTTAATTTGCATTAATGACTTTAGTGTGTGCAATGTAACAAAGTATTTGTGTTTATGAAAATGATATTCAGACAAATTTCTTTGGCTTATTTTTGACATACGGACGTCAGATAACGAAAATTGTATGATGGAAAATTTGTTTAAGAGACTGAATTGGGAGGTGCCAAAGCTAATTTATTATATTACTCTTCTAAAAAGTAATAGATACTTCAACTAGGATAACGTGCCAATTCAGAAATTTACTTTGACAACTGTAAAAGCTGATGCATATTTCAAATAATTGGCCTCACTTGCACCTTCTAATTATGACAAGACTTATCAACTTTATTGGGAGGTGCCAAAACTGATTTATTATATTACTCTTCTAAAAGGTAATAGATACTTCAATTGGGATAACGTGCCAATTCAGAAATTTACTTTGACCACTGTAAAAGCTGACGCATATTTCAAATAATTGGCCTCACTTGCACCTTCTAATTATGACAAGACTTGTCAACTTTATTGGGAGGTGCCAAAGATGATTTATTATATCACTCTTGTAAAATGTGAAAGATACTCCAATTGGGATAACGTGCCCATTCAGAAATTTACTTTCACCATTATAAAAGATGACGCATATTTCAAATAATTGGCCTCACTTGCACCTTCTAATTATGACAAGACTTATCAACTTTATTGGGAGGTGCCAAAGCTGATTTATTATATTACTCTTCTAAAAGGTAATAGATACTTCAATTGGGATAATGTGCCAACTCAGAAATTTACTTTGACCACAATAAAAGCTGACGCATATTTCAAATAATTGGCCTCACTTGCACCTTTTAATTATGATAAGACTTATCAACTTTAGTGGGAGGTGCCAAAGCTGATTTATTATATTACTCTTCTAAAAGGTAATAGATACTTCAATTGGGATAACGTGCCAATTAAGAAATTTACTTTGACCACTGTAAAAGCTGACGCATATTTCAAATAATTGGCCTCACTTGCACTTTCTAATTATGACAAGACTTGTCAACTTTATTGGGAGGTGTCAAAGATGATTTATTATATCACTATTGTAAAAGGTGAAAGATACTCCAATTGGGATAACGTGCCCATTCAAAAATTTACTTTCACCATTGTAAAAATTGACGCATATTTGAAATAAATGGCCTCACTTGCACCTTCTAATTATGACAACACTTGTCAACTTTATTGGGAGGTGCCAAGACTGATATTTAATTTAGAAATTTACTCTTACCTTGCAATTTGGACAAGACTTGTCAACGCTATTGGGATAGTGTGCGAATAAAGATACATAATTTTACTACTTCATAAAGATACATAATTCAGAAATTTACTCTCACCCTGCAATTTAGCCGTACACATTAGACCAAAATATTCATCACCACTTCCCATTATTCTACTTTATACTCACCACTTATGGAATGATTCATGCATGGTACATTATGTACTTAAAAAATTTAGCCAGTATGACAACATTCACTATTGGGTTATGTGGAAGGTGGACCTTTTTGAAATTGTGCTAATACTGATAATTTTTGTAAGTGGGGAGTACAGAGGTAGTAAGTGGGGAGTTGTGATGACTATTTTGGTCTTCATTACCCAATTTTTATATAAAAATCAAATTTCATTGTGAACATAATATCCTCACACTAACCTTAACATAGTACAAATTCATTTCCATGACCATGACATTAAATGTTGGGTAATGTGGCCACGGGGATTTTTAGAATTTTCGAGTCATACTATCTTCAAAATTGAGGAGTGAAGAACAATTAAGTGGGAAGTTATGTTGGATATTTTGGTCATTAGTACCAGTTTTTGTTTCATATTTTGAGTTACTGCAACCGATAATAAAAAAATTTACAATAACTCCCCATTTAATCCAACACGGCTCCCCACATACCATTTACGTTACTTATGGGATAATTTGTAATGTTCACCATCCAAATAAGCTACTATTCAATTTGGTCGTCATGGAAATAATTTACTTTTGTTGTTCATAACTCAAGATCAAAATGTCCATCGTAACTTCCCACTTAATCCATCATTAGTCCCTACCTACCTCATTCATTAGTTATGAGACCTTTTTCCATTATCCCCATCCAATTAACATTTAGTAGTCTTAGAAATATTATTATGCTATCATATGATTACAATGAACATTTTTCTCTTGATTCTCAAGTTTTATATTTTCCATTTTTATACTTTTCATTGAATTACTGCAACTGATGTTCAAAATAATAAGAATAACTCACAACTTAATCCAACAAGACTCCTCACATACCTCATACATACTTTAAGGGACATCTTTTCATTACACCATCCAAAAAAGCTGTTTTTCAATTTCGTGGTAATGAAAATAGTTTTTTTTCTATGAAACAATGACAACGAATTGTCTTAACACTCAAGTTTCATATTTTACATTAACAAAACTGTTAGCGATGTTCATAATATTAAGAAAAACCCCCACTTATTCCCGCATTACTCCCCATATACAGAACCCACAATGAAATGAAAGTCCACAAAGGAAAGATTCCAAATGCAGCACCCAATTACTCCAATTAAAAAAAATTAATACTACACAAATTATTAAAAAAATTAAATTAAATTGACGTTTATATTTTCAAATTACACATAAAAAACTTACTACACAATACAAAATCTATTTTTAAATCAACAAATTCAAAAAGAAAAAAATATTATTTTTTCCTCTTTAAAATAATACCTAAAATATATATTTAACCTTTAATGTAACATTTTTTACAAACAAAAAAACAAAAAATAACTCTTATATATATTTTATTAAAATTTAAAAAAAATATTAATTCTAATTTATTTAAAAAAAAATCAAGTTCAGAATTCAGATCCTTGAGACTGAATTCTGACATGGAATTGAAAAAAAAAAACATTAACGATTGGAATTCGGCTCCAGAGGACCAAATCTCCAACTACAATAAAAACAATGCTATCCATGTAAATTTAGAGTGTGTTTGGATAGAGTATTTTAATAAAGTAATTCATTTTTTTGAAGAATTTAGATTGCTTTGTAATAAAATGCTTTGTTTGGATACAAAAATTAAAAAGCATTTCAAATGCAAGCATTTTTTTGAGGGATTTCAATAAGCTAAATTAGTAGAAATTCAAATACCCCCAAAATAGGTGAAATTTGAGGGATTTCACTCAACCTCACATTCTAGACTCTTTGGTAGGCCCGATGACACAAACGGGGCCGACGATTCAAACTGGTCCGATGACCCGAATGGGCTCAACGATCTAGACGGGTCCGACGTCTCAGACGGGTCCAACGACTTGAATGGGCTCGACGATCCAGACGGGTCTAACGACCCAGACGAGCCCGACAACCCAAACGGGCCCCACGACCCAGATGAGTTTAACGACCTGAATGGGCTCGATGATCCAGACAGGCTCGTCCGTTGACCCGAACGGGCCTGACGACCTAGACGGGCCTTACGACCAGAACGGGTCCGACGACCTAGAATGGCCTGACGACTCGGACGGTGCAGACTATCCGGACATGACTAATGATTTAACGGGCCCAACAATCCATACGGGTTTGACGACCTGAATGGGCCGAACGATCCAGATGGGTCCGATGACCCGAATGAGCCTGACGACTCGAATGAGCCTGACGACTCGAACGGTCCCTTTCAAACCTTCGGGCCCGACAACCTGGACGGGTCCAACGACCTGAACGGGCCCGACAACCCAAACAAACTCTTCCAAACCGTCAAGCCCGACGATCTAGACGGACCCAACGACATGGACGATCCCAACAACACAGATGGGCCCGACGACTCGGATGGGTCAAACTATCCGGACGAGCCCGACGACCCAGACGGACCCGACAGTTTGGAAGGCCCGTCCGAGTCGTCGGACCCGTCCAGGTCGTTGGCCTGTCTAGGTCGTCAGGCCCATCCAGGTCGTCGGGCCCGTCCGGGTCGTTGGGCCCGTCCGGGTCGTCAAACCCGCTTGTGTCGTCAGGCCCTTCTTGATTGTCGAGTTTCCAAATTTATCATGAACTCAAAACATAATTAAACCTAAAATAAATATTGTTAAAATTAAATTTTATCTCACAATAAATTCAAATTTTATCTCACAAAAAATTAAAATATAAGGTATTTTAATTTCTTTATCCAAACAAATTATTTAAAAAATAAATAAAATTTAATTATAAACAATTTAAATGTAAAGTATTTCTAAACATTGTTGAAATGTTGGATCCAAAATAATGGTCTAAGGCACAGTCTTCCGTGAAGCGAACAGTGCTATTTTGGAAAAAAAATCTCGCAGATGGCTTCGCCGGAGGAGAAGATAGAGCGAGATCCTTTCACATCCTTCACGACGACGACGACCACACTCCCTTCGCCTCTTCCACATCCGCCACCAAAGTCCGCCCCTTCAATTTCGAGACCACCGTCGTCGATTTACGGACCTCCTCCGCCTTCAACATCAGACGCATCAGCAGGAGTATATATTTCGTCTTAATTAAGGCCAAGATCAACATCTTGCTTCCATTTGGTCCTTTCGTCATTCTACTGCATTATCTCACCGGACACCATGGATGGGTCTTCTTCTTCACGTTATTGGGTATCACTCCTTTGGCTGAACGTCTCGGTTATGCCACCGAGTAAGTCTTACGCGCTACTCAAATCTATGCTAATCTAATCTCCTCTTTAATCTATCGCTAACACGCTCAATTTCCTATTCCTTGATCCAGGCAGCTTGCCTTCTACACGGGACCAACAGGTATAGTTCTACCTTTTATAGTAACTAGTGTCGTATATATCACCATGTTCAATAATTAGTGATTTATTGATGACATAAAACGCATAGTAACGCATCCTCTATTTATTGTACTTATTACTTGTATGCGTGTACGCCTTGTAGCGAAGTACATGGAATACGGGTCAATTGAACTGACTTGATTTCTGTTGGTATGCGCAGTTGGGGGTTTGCTTAATGCCACATTTGGCAATGCATCTGAAATGATTATATCCATTTACGCATTGAAAAGCAATATGATAAGGGTTGTGCAGCAATCTTTACTTGGTTCTATCCTGTCAAATATGCTTCTAGTTCTTGGCTGTGCTTTCTTTACCGGTGGCATTGTCCATTACAAAAAAGTACAGGTTTTTGATAAGGTACATTTCGTGATCTTAGTGAAAATTAGTGCATGTAATTGTCTCTTTGCGTTTTTGTCCTCCTTCCGTCACAGACTTCACACTGTAGTTTGCCTTTGCGACATGCAGCTGCCGTTGTCAATTCTGGGTTACTCTTGATGGCTGTAATGGGAATCCTGTTTCCTGCTGTGCTTTACTTTACTCACACAGAAGTTCATGAAGGGAAGTCAGTTTTGTCTCTATCAAGATTTAGCAGCTGCATAATGCTGGTGGCATATGCAAGCTACCTTTTCTTTCAACTTAGAAGTCAGCAGAATGTTTATACTCCAAGTTAATGAGGTTAGTTCTTTTGTTGCTTTTTCTCTCATGTTTATGATGTATAATTACCATGACATGCACCATGTGATGTGATTGGGGTGAAGCCCGTCTATGTTTTGTTATCATTTTCTTTCTCATTGGAAAATACGCATTATAGTGGCAATTAGATATTTTAAGTTTTCGACTATTTAAGGAGATAAATATGTATTTGCCACCTGTTAGTAGTCACAATTACGGTCGTTTACTTAATCATCCTGTCATTGTCGTTTTCCTGTGTTAACTAGTGTTACACATTTACCGGTCACCATTTCGCCAATAGACCCTTGGTGGATGAAGGATACATACACAATAGGAAAGAAACGTGTTTTGTTTCAACTGTTAGATTAAAATGTTTTATTTAATTAAGCATTTTATCAAAAGAGTGAGTGGAAAATATTTCCATGAAAAATAAAGAAGAGATGACTACATTGGCATGGTGTGAGGTTTAGCTCCTCAGTCAAATTTTGGTAGACTCCCAAAGACAATGGGAAACACAGCCACAACCATTATTTTGTTTCATCAAAACAGATTATGTATTTAAATCTAAATGGTGACAGAACTTCCTTTACAATTGCATATGCAGTGGTAGAGCTTGTATAATAAATTCTAAAGACGTTGGAAGGGTCAAATAATAAATATTATAATGTTTAAATTGAATGAAACTGTCATGATAAGATAATATCACTCCTTATGAGTGATTTTTAGTCATTATACTATTCAAATAATTAACTACTTTCTTAATCATTTTTTTTCTTCATGATATTGAAACGTATTTTAATTTATTATTAGCACTTCCCAAGTTTGTTTTTTAAGACTTCTATTCTTTTTTTTTGCTACTGAATAAAAAATTATGTATTTTATACATAATAAAATTTGTATGAATACGCAAAAAGTTTTACGAAGTTTTCAATAAATTTAAGGAAATAATATTTTTCTGCAAAATCTTAGCAAAGTTTGCTGAAATTCCGTGTAGAAAAAAAAATCACATAATTCATAAGAAAAATTGCTTGAAAAGTCCACGTGCAAGACATATTTACAGATTTAAGTCACATTATATAAGTTTCCTTGTATTAACAAGTATACGAAGGTTATACAAAAAATTAGTTTGATAAAGGCAAAATAGTTAATAGTTTGAAAAGGTAATTAATTAATAAAATGCTTAACACGAGGAAAGTGTTATTAATGTTTAAAATCATTCATAAAAAACTAATGCTATCAAAAGATAAAATTTAATGTAAGTATTCAACCTGCTATCAACATATAATCATATATATATATATATATATATATTTCGAAATGGAGAGGAATTTACTTGAGTAAATTGGTTCCTATTGAATGCTTTTTTCTATATCATTTAACAGTGCATTTACACATAATCTTCTTACTTTATAATGTAGGAAGGAGATAATGGTGAAAATTCTGATGAGGAAGAAGAACTTGAATTAACTCAATGGGAGGCAATAACCTGGCTTGCTATTTTGACAGCATGGGTGTCTTATATTCTCTGGATACCTCGTAGATGCCATACAGGTATAGCTATATCATTTCGAAACTTCTTGATCATTAATTACTATGATTGTACTACCAAAGACTCTATTCTCTCAGAACTTTTAGTTTGAGCTTTATAATTTTTTTTAATTATTCTTTCATTTTATTTGTTGATTTCTTTTGGAAAGGCGCTCTAGAACTTGCAAGATGATTCCAAAAAAGAGTCTTACTTAGCAATATAAGGTTTTGATCTTTGATGTTCATTTATAGAGCCATAAATAGATAACTAAGTTACTAATCCAAGAATCACGTGGTGACAGCTCAAGGGTGATAAACATACGACCTTTAAGAAAAAATATTGAAGGAAGGTAATTTATAATAAAGGTATAATTTCTTCTGAAAAAGATGTCTAATAAAATTAGAAAAAATTCCAAACAAATCATGGGTGAACCAAAAAGACTTTGAACCAATACATAATGGTTCTTGGTGGCGGAATGCAAGTAATTAGTGAAAGCTAAAAAGCAAAATGGAGTGTTTTATGGTCTTAGACTCTTGCAACCACTAGTACTGAATAGCGGCATGAACTGACCACCCTTGAAAAGGTTGTTGCAGGATAGTTGATAGCTAGTTTCTACTTATATATGATTATATGTTGTATATTTGTCTCTATGGTCTAATATATCCTTATTTATTATTTTTTAAAAATATTACAGAGGATCTTATAGTATTATAATTGTATAATGTATGATTAATAAAAAAAACATGCTCCCTTATAGTACCCCGGTCAAAGCCAAAGATCAAATTATAAAACTCTTATTTATACTAATAATATTTAGGTCATGTTAGGAACGAGCCCATCTCAACAGCTCTTAACATAGTTTAGTACTATTACTATTTTATTTAATATAACAACTTAGGAAGTTACGGGAGTAAAAGCAATGGCTTAATACTAATTAGATTCAACAAAAAAGGAATTACTTATTTTTGGAACTATGCAGTAGAAACAGTGATGTGATCAGGTCAAGTCACAAGGGATAACAACCTTCGATTCTGCACCGAATTTTTGGTAGAAGTAAAAAGAGATATATTGCAATCTACTAATAAGATTTTAAATAATGGTGATATTCAATACTGGCCTTATAGCCTTATTTGTACTAATCTAATTATCTGGACCAAGTACTGTTACAAAATATCTGTTTTTCCTGTCCTTGTTGACAGACAGAAACGCTAATATTCTTATTGTCTGTAAACTGTCATAAGTTGATTCATAAACTTATTGTGTTTCTGTACAGGGTGCATCTGAGTCATTAAATATGTCAGTGGCTTTTATTTCCGTCATCTTGCTTCCAATTGTGGGCAATGCTGCAGAACATGCCAGTGCCATCATGTTTGCCGTAAAGGATTGTTGATCTGCTAATGTGTTCAATCTCTCTTCAGGATATTACTATTGGAGTTGCCATAGGATCGTCTACACCGATATCTATGTTTGTGGTATGGCCTTGAACTGTTATTAAATGGTTATTTGGAGTTTACATTTAGTGTTAAAAGAAATGGGCTTGAGTTTATAATGTTTTTAAAATTAGTAGATCATTGCTAAAGTTAATGATTCTTCGTTTTCTTGAAAATTGCAGATCCCCTTCTGTGTGGTTGTTGGATGGTGCATGGGAAAAGAAATGGACTTGAATTTTCAACTCTTTGAGACTGCCACGCCTTTTATCACCGTGTTGGTAGTTGCATTTATGATGCAGGTATTGATTTCTTACCTATAAATTGTATTGGTAGTGTTTTTTCATTGGAATCCATGTCAGGCATCAGTTTTTCATTCCATTGTATGGAATGTTATTATCATCACTATTTTTAATGTGTTTGAAAACCATTTTCATTTGTTTACTTGCAGGAAGGAACCTCAAATTATTTTAAAGGCTTGATGCTTGTGCTGTGCTATCTTATAGTTGCTGCCAGTTTTTTCGTACATGTTGACAATAATAAAAGTGGTGAGTTACTTGAGTATACTGCTTAGTTTCGCAATAATTATATAACGAGGAAGAATATAGATGAATCTCCTCTATTTCTGTTTGTGCTTACTAAACTTCGCACAACAAGCTTGCTTAACTTTATGTATTTGCCTACCTGTCTCTTCCCTTTCTCAAGATACGTATATATCTTTGTTACACGATATGAACTTCTGGATATTAGAACTCGGACCCTTCCAGATTCAGAAGATGTCATCTCTCTAGTTAGAACATGTTATACCAAAAGTGGATTTGGCAGTTCCACATTTCTCCTGAACCGGGTTACTCACTGACGAATTTAAGTAAAATCCGGATTAGTATATAATATTTTTATTCTCTGGTATGGTTATTCATTATTGCCTAATCAGTTTGAAATGATTTTCTTAGAAAGGATAAAATTCTAGAATCATTCAGCCAGCTAGTGGAATTTCTTTCCAAAAGCTTTGGCTAAATAGAACAGCCCCCCTCCCCATCCCCCACACTCAAACAAATGTTTGTACTTGGAAATGTATCTTGAATTTTCCCTCTGCAAGCCCGAAGTCGTTGCACCCGTATATTTAGTCACATGACACATCATGTTGTCAATTGCAGTTTGTTTATCAGGTCCATTTAATGAATTGATCTTTGCAGAATATACGTTGCATTGTTCTTAATCTTTAAGATCTTGGTAGAAGTAAAAAATAGGGGCCTCACATTTGGTTAATACAGTACATATCCTCTGGATATGGTATTAGGATGACTGTATTTAGAGTAGGTGTGGTAGTTGTAGGAAGCATGGATTTCGGAAGGGTTCAAGAAAACCTTCGACCTGCTTTCAACATGTCCTGGAAATCCACGAAGTGACCACGAGCAATTTGTTGTACTGGAAATTTTCATCCTTGTATTATATATTGAATTTTGAAAGTATGTTACCTGTATTATTTTCATAGTTTTAAGTGCATCTCTCTTCAAATAAACTCTTTGGAGGTTGAGACTATTGCATTCTATTTATAACTTTAGATTTCAAGTTTGGGGAGGACGTGGCTGACGCTGCCGGTAATTGATGGGTGGTATAGGATCGAAGCAGAAGGAAACATCGGAGAATAGGACGAAATTCTTTGCTACTTAAAATTAAATTTCGAATGGAGCGTTTCAGAAAGTATTTCTGGATTTAGAAATATATTTCTGAAAGAGTTATTTCGTAATAGATAATATTTTATTTCAATTTTTTTTTACTTACTCTTAACTCATTATTTCAATCACATTGGATCATTACATCATATCATTAAAAAAATAATAATTAGAGAATAATAAGAATGATAAATTAAAAATGGATAAAAAAATATATCAAAATATCATTATATTTTCAAAATATAAGATAGAATAAATTGTCAGAATGACTATTTCAAAAAGTATTTTTGAAGATGAGAATGTCTGTTGGAATACACATTCCGAAATTTTTTTATATTTTGGATATTGCGGAATATAAAAATTTTCAAAACAAGTATTTTTGAAAGTATTTTTGGATCCAGAAATATATTTTAAAAACCTGTTTGGAATTTTTTTTATATTTCAAATTTAATATTTTGGAAATTATTTTCTAGATCCATACTTTCCAAAATATTTAATTCAAAAGATATTAAAAATAAAAAAAATGTAAAATTTTTTATTATATTTTTAATAAAGGTACAACTTTTATAAAGGTGCAGAAAGAAAAAACATGAAGATGTAGGCTATTCGATAGTAATCACACAACAAGCCCTTAAATATTTAGTCTTGATTGGTTTAGATAGAATTTAAAGCTGTCCTGCTCTCGAATAACATCAAAAGGATAATTATTTCGATTTTAAATAATGAGATATGTTATTTTAGAAAAGAATTAAAAAAAATAAATTTTATAAATTTAAAGATTATTTAAATATCATAAAATTGTAAAATTATAAAATTCTACATTTTTTATCATCTCTTTTATTTTACTTTCTCCATCTCTCCCCCTATTTTTCTCACATATCTTTTTTCTCTATTTATACTTTTTCTTTATTCTCTTTCTCCACTCTCGCTCCTTCTCTTTCTCCCTTCATTTTTTTCCTCCACCTTTTATATTTTAATCATTAAATATTATTTTAATTTTTAATTTCATAAAAGAAACCTTGCGAAATTAGTTTTAAAATATATATTTTTCACACAATAAGAAATAAATATTCATCTTGATTAATATCTTAGATAAAAATAAGTAAATTATATTACACTCTGATGCAGAATTTAAAATTTAAGAAAATTAAATTAATTTATCCAAAAAATACATATAAAACACTTAAAAATTTAAAATAATTAAGATTTCAAAATTTAAGTTTCTTCAAAATTTTAAAAGAATTGTAGGCGAAGAATATACAAAAGAAGTGTATGAGCTATTTATAATATACAAAAGAAGTATAACTCATTTGATTGTCTAAATTTTGTTTCCATAATATCATAACATGTTTATTGTTTAATTGATGTAGTTCATCTTATAATGAGAAAATGGTGTTAATGAGTGTTGGGTAGATTAGTTCATCTTTTATGATTTATTTAATATGGTGTGTGTGGAATAGACACAGAAATGTTGTGGTTATCAAGTCAGAGTTGGGGTTTGACCCAAGCCATGACATTTAAGAGTGTCTTGAAGACATGTTTCATCTTCTTCATTCATTCCTAAGGAACATCCTAGTTTGGTTAATTTGATCTCAAAGGTTATGGAGCACTTAGAGATGGTGAGTGAAGTGAAACACCAAAGAATCAAAGCCAACGGGATATGGATACATGTGGCAGAGAAAGGGACAGGCCCACTTGTTCTTCTGCTTCATGGCTTCCCAGAACTATGGTACGCCTGGCGCCACCAGATCAATTACTTGGCCCAACATGGCTATCATGCAGTTGCACCTGATCTAAGAGGCTATGGTGACTCTGATTCTCCTATTGATCCTACTTCCTACACTTGTCACCACCTTGTAGGTGACCTTATAGCTTTGCTTGACCATTTTGGTGAACAACAGGTATCAAATTTTTCTCAGTTCTTTTTGTATGAGTATATATGATCATGCTTCCTTTCTATGTGTTTGTCTTTCTGTTTTTGACCCACTTCAACAAAACAGGCCTTTGTTGTTGGATCTGATTGGGGATCAACAATTGGATGGTATCTGAGTCTGTTTAGACCTGACAGAGTAAAAGGATTTGTTGTTCTGGGTGTTCCTTACCACCCAAGATCACCCACCAGTAAAACGGTTGAAAGTATCAGAAAATTATTTGGAGATCAGAGTCATGTCTGCCAGTTCCAGGTTCCCTTTACTTGCTGTTTGTTTTGACATTTTTATGTATTTCAAAACATGAATTTTATGACAAATCTAAGATTTCTAAGATTTGAGCTTGCCTAAATTGCTTTTAGTGATGTACATGATGATGTGATTTGTTTTTGTTGAGTTGGGTATGCAGGAACCAGGCAGAGCAGAGAGAGCTTTTGCTAGATATGATTATCTCACAGTGATGAAGAAGTTTATTCTGTTAAAACCTACAGATATTCTAGCATGTCCAGAAGGCATGGAGCTAATTGATTTTCTGCCAACACCTTCTGTTGTGCCATCATGGATAACTGAGGAAGAACTCACGGTTTTTGCAGACAAATTCCAAGAGTCTGGTTTTACTGGGCCACTCAATTATTACCGAGCAATGGACTTGTAAGTTTTTTTTTTTTTTCTGCTTAATTTTAAAACATAATAATTCAATTACTTTCGAAGTACACAATGCAACTTTGAATTCTCTACTATAGTCAAACTTGGAAAAACCAACTTTTTCTTAAGCCGTTGGTAGCACTTATAAAATTGTATATAAGTTGTGGACTAATTTTATATTATATTTCCAACAATTTAATTTGACAAAGATAAGTTTAAAGATAAGCATAAACTTTTACGTTACATCTTATCATAAACCATTCTTCTTCTATGATGCTTATCACACACGTGACATACAGTAAACAATAAAATCCGACAAATGTTATTTGTTAATGAAGGAATTCACCTTTTTACTTACGGTGATGGTGTGTGGTTACAGAAACTGGGAGCTTGTTGCACCATGGCAAGGATCAAAGATAACAGTTCCAACGAAGTTCATAGCCGGAAACAAAGACATCGCTTTTGATCTTGAAACAGTTGGTACAAAGGCTTTTGTGGAAAGTGGCATTTTCAAGAGCCTTGTTCCCAACCTTGAAGTTGTTATTATAGACGGCCACCATTTTATACATCAAGAAAAAGCCCAACAAATTTCGGACGAAATCCTCTCCTTCATCCGTAAATTTCCCCCCATTGCTTCCACATAACGTTACCGATTTTTGTACCCTTTTTTTTATGGTGGATTTTTAGCTATTTATATTGTTGTTTGTTAAAGCAAACTCCTATATTTCCATTGTTAATTATCTACAATTTTACGTAACTAGAATTGTGGGTTTGTGTAAGAGAAAGACAAACAAATCATCCATTTAAAAAGTTCATAATTTATAGGGAGTAAAGGTGAGTAATGTCATTAATGAACAATTAAATAGACTTTAAATAGATTTAGTAATTCTACAGGAAGCATGTTAAGCTTAATAATACTTCCAGATATGCGGGGATCTGGTGTTTATTAGAAAAGAGTGTACGAAACTCATGCAGATTCACTTCTATGATAAGATTACAGCTGAGTCAAATTTTGCTTGCAAACAGTCAAATGCTATGCAAATGGTCAAGAATTACTTTGTTTTCTAACTTTAGATTATGAACTTTTAATATTGCCTATAGACAGTCCCCTATGAAAATGGTCGTCTTATCTATATTTTTGTTTCTTATGTACATAGATTTTTATTTAAATAAAAGATTCTATGAACATAGCTATTTTTTTACAATAATCCAGTAAGGAAAGGCGTCGTAAGAACACTCTGGGAGCAAATGAACAGAAAACTTGTTAGCATGGAAAACGGGTATACAAGCAACCATGAATTTTATCTCTGGAAATTGCATCTATTTGTTACTCTGTAGAATCCCATCATGAAAAAGTGATAGGAAAAATGATAGATACCCATTGCTACAAATATCAAATAAGAGGATATTAAACAACAATAAGGATAAAGGAAAATCCTGATGGAAAATGAAATACTCAGTCATTCCTTATTGTCGGTTTAAGCAATTTTAAAACATTTTCATAAACAATAAATGTTATTGAAGAAGCAGGAGCATTTTTCAAGAGGTTTGCGGTAATTCCTTTGTAAAAGCCCCGGATACCTTCAAATCTGCAAGAACAGAACAAAATCTATAAAGGCAAAACCATAACTAAATTTGAAATGATCAAGAGCATTTCTTTTTAGCATATAATTCGGGTAAAAACAAGAGTGTCAATGTAGTCTTTACAATTCATTGACAGCACGTCACCAAGATTCAACCTATTGTATACGCCATTTGCCAAGGTATAAGAAATATGTTAATCTCAATCACCAATAATACTTATGATTCTATCTAGTTTCACCTTTGCATATTTGTCAATATAAAGATGTAAGCTAAATCTGGATGGGTTTTCAATATGTAGTTATTTACCGTGCAGTTTCTTTCACAACATGCCAAGTATCCATATATCTTGGGACCCCATCACCACTAGGTCGTTGCTGCAGAGACAGAAATTTCAGCCCAGATCAGATAAAGATGTGATGCCAGTTAAAACAAAATGAATATGTAATATTTATATCTTTGTAATGACATTCTTGTACCTGCAAGCGAGACCGCATAACCTGAAATTATGGAAGGGGGGAGCATGATTCAGAAGAAAGAAAATTCTTCAATTACTCATAAAGGAATGACGCTAGAATTCTCGTTCAAAAGAGAGGAGACAGACAGTTTTACCTGAAATGGATAGGTTAGCAGTATTGCAGCCAGTTTTGATGTTGCTCCAAGAACAGCATAATCAACAGAATTCTGGGAAAAATAATACAATATTAAAGCATCACAACTGTAGGTTTTAGATATAATATTTATTAATTGCCATTAACACAAACTCAATTGAAATCATCTGTAAACATCAGATAGCAGGAAGCTAAATGTACCAAACCCAAACGTGTCGTATAAAGCTATAAACTTGCAACAACAACAACAACAAAAAATTTAGGATATGCATAAAGCTACATTTCTCCCATTTAACATGTCCCTGGATCGTACCTAGCCATTTGAAAACAGTGAATAAAAGCTAACTGAGGCATCCACTACTCACATGCAGGCAACAATCAGAGTCGTGATTCTTGAGATGCATCATTTGGCTCAACCAAACTACTAGGCCAATGATTTAGGAGCATGACTTGGAGAGTAATACAAGTGGGAGAAAAGGTCAAACCTCAAGAAATCATTTGAATAATGTAAATTGTCCAATACATGTAAATTCAAAAGTTGAATCGACCCAACGTCCTCTAACTTACCAACAATTTATCAGGATTTTGATTATGGAATGTACTTCTCTTACTCTTAAAATCAATAATAACTTTACGGAGCTCCTCGTATGCTGTAAACTGAATAGCACCATGAGACCTGCTGCAATATATAAATTGAAATAAGCTCATTATAAAGCATAGAAAGACAATGGTATGTTTGATTTTAATAATTGATAATTGATACAGCCATCATAATTTTCAAATTTCCCCTTTCATACCCTAGAGAAAAGTAGCAACCTAATAATGCATTAAGTAATAATACCCTTTTAAATTGCAATTTTGGTCCCAAATGAAAATTTTGAATGTTCCTTTGTCAAACTCCCACCCCACTAATCTCTATAGCTTCAAAGTTCAACAACCTTTAGAAAAATAATACCCATTCTCAAGAATACCACGTATCACAAGTTGCCATGAAGGTGAAGGTAAAAAAAATTCCAAAATTCATTCATCATTTTGACTTTTTTGTCTGAATAATTCCCACCATACTGCCACAGCATGGAAAAAAGGGGGGAGGGGGAGGAGAAGGACAAAGGGATATTCCATTGAAAAAATTTGAATCATTTCCTAACACAGAATATGTGCTAATGGTGGAGATGACATGAACAAATCAATCGCTGACATGAGTTTATGATCATGTAACAATCACACCATTAACACATTCCTTGATAACTTAACAACAATTGAACCAAAGGATCAAGGATTGTGATGCTTTTACTATTGTATAATATTAATTGGCAGAGGTTCAAGAGTTCATAGTGGCTACGCAATGGATGTGATGTCCACTATAAATTGCAAAGCACAATACCACATATTATATTTAATCTATAACTAAAATTCTAAGTTCCAAGATTGACAGGTAAAATAAAGAGTCCGCAACATACCAGCAATAGACCAGGAACAATGCCTCTGTAAAGTGCACTAAATCCCTCTTCCCTCGTTATGGTCCTAAAAGCATCTGATAATTAATATTATTATAATCAAATTCCATGACTAGATAGCAAATCATATATTGATGAATACAAATATAATAAACAAAATATGTTAACATATGCAGTGATTGTGTGACAATCATATGGCAAACACATTCTTTTAGTAACTTGTAGTTATTAAACGTAAGGATAAACTGTGTTGTTTCTGATAGTCTTTGGGTTTAATTGACAGATAAAAGAGTCCATAGTGGATACTTGCAAATGGCTCAATGTTGATTATAGATCTGAACCTAGAATCAATTTGGGTAAATAAGACCTTTTATCTTTATGAAGGATAGTTACCTACATATACTCAATTTGATTAAAATGTTAAGTGCCAAGATTGATAAGTAAAATAACATGAAACAGCAACACACCAGAATAGACCTGGAACATCACTCTGTAAAATGCACTAAATCCTTCCTCGCTCATTATGGTTCTAAATGCATTTCATATTTATTTTTGACAGGTAAAATACTTTCATGACTGGTTAGCAATTCATATGGCGAAGACATAACCACAATAAACAAAATATATATTCACTATAAAATGTTTTAGGTAGATGAGTTAAAGAGGAGTGCTACCAAAACCCTTTAACTCAATCTAAACTATTGGATTCATTAGGTACTACAAAATAGAACTCACAAAAAATTGTTATTTTCGAATAAATTCAGCCAATAGAAGGGGTTTGTTCAAAAGAGTTTGCTAGAAAGCGTATTACTAGCGTTTCTCATTGAGCGAAACATAATCACCATGGTCCCCGCTCAAAAAAAAAGAAAAAAAATGTCAACTTATGCACCAAAATCTTGCATCTTGATTGTTCCTTTTGCAAAAACAACTGAAATAATCTATAAATAAAAGTTAAAACTAGTTTTTTAACCAGTCCGAAAATTAACGTCATACAAGACTATGCATTGGAACAAATAGGATGAATGCACATGTTCAATAGTTAATACTGGTAGGTACTGAATTACTGAAACACATATACTGGTGATATAAAAACTGCCACACAACCAAGACCATTTTGGGTGAGAGATAAATGCTCAATTAAATACTGAGTCCCATATTGAACCACTCTGAAAATGACCAATCTTTCAACTTTTGGATACTAATTTTGAATTCAATTTAGGGTGAGGTGACAAAAATTAAGAAACATCTTACTGTAAAAGATACTAATTAAAGTTAATTTAAAATGGAGAGCAGACCAAAAAGCCCAGAGTATGGTTGCGTCTGATGAAGCGGACTTTGAAGCTGCAATCTTGTCTTTACAAGCCAAACAGGATTTGTACACAGGCAAACCTGGCGAAAGGTAATGGAAACAAAAATAACTGGAAGTTAGTTTTGACCACTTACAGGTTTGTGCCACAGTATGTTCGGCAGGCTTTGGAATCCTATCCTAAGCATCCAATTATCAAAGTTAAGTAGTATCACAAAGATAAGCACGTTGATAAGTAAATGGTAAATTTAATTATACTAGTTCCATTCTCACAACATTTCAAACAACAATTTTCAGTGCAAAATTCATCAATACAAGTCGCCAAAAGTAATTCATTGTGGATTTACAACTCTCCAATATACTGCTCATTTGCTGATTTTCAAATCACCTTTTTCCCATTAAAGTGAATCTCTTGCTTTGGATGATTCAAATCCTTTCATCTCTCCCACATCTCAATATTGACAAAATTTAAAAATAGAGAACCTCGGGTGGCAACAAATGTCAGCAGGGTTGTGCAACATAATCATTAAGAATTATATGTGGATTTTATATTGGGATTTTTCTCACATACCAAACCTCCTGCTTCAGCAGCTGAGGCAAGATGAAGACCTGGACTCAATTTTCCCTCCCCACTCCTTGCATATCTTTGTTTGGCTTTATCATAGCTGCAAGTCAAAAAAGTTTTGGTACAATGACCTTGGTCTTCTCAGAAAGCAAGCAGATGGACCGGTAACCACTCTAACTATAATAATTAATCACTCAATTCTGGAAGGTAAAAAAATTTATGGGGAGGATAATCCTTTGGCAATATAATTAACAGTGAGTTTGTAGAAATTGTTTGATGTTAAATGAAACTGCTATAGACTGCAGACTAGGAGATGATGACATGCTGATTTGTTTTGGCTATTTTTAGGAGGGATACATTGGAGGGATTTGGCACCAATAAGTTATAAACAAATTCATATAAGGGATTACGGTACCATTTCTAACTCACTACTATGAGGCAATAGGTTTGCGGGTATAAGCACCAATGAGTCATTAGGAGTAAACCCTTATAAAAGATTACGACATCACCTCCAACTCAAAACCTTAAGAATTTGGCTTTGTAAGTATCAGTACTAGCGAGTCATGAGCAAACCCACATAAGAAATTATAACACCACTTCCAACCCTAAATATTAAGACAAGGGATATATAGGTCTTCTTCTTTATATGTTACTCAACTTTTTCACTTTTATTTAATATGGAACTCAAACTCATACTTAGATATTTAACAATGTATTTGTGACCAAGAAAAATAATTTAGATATGATTTTCTACTTTATGTATGAAGGAGTAGGCCATAGAGAAGAATTTCGAAATCATATGAAGCAAGTTCAAATTTAATTAGAGAAGGTGCATATATGCACAAAACACCAGAATGAAGCATCAAAGAGTTAGACATCTATATAATATCATTCTCTCCTAGTGAACGTTAGTTATATAATGATCGGTTAAAAAGTTGACTTCAGTGCAATACTTACTGATGGAATTTAGTACTTACAAAAAGAAATATAAGCCCCACGAAATAGTGGATCCGAGAGTCCCAGGAAGAAAGCCTGCATATAACCCTCTTAATCCCTGCAAGATAAAGCATGGCATATAAGTAGTAATATATTCATAATAAGACACACAAAGTACCAAAAAAAAGAATATCTCTCTGATTACAATTTGCAACCGATGTTAATTTTTTCAACCCCCAAACCCATCAATAATACGTGGAAGGAATGAAAGTTGAGCAACAATGCCAGCCGCAGTCATGATAAAATTCGTCAAAGTAAGACCATGGGCAAGGTGGAAAGTGATGTCTAACGAAAATAGGCAGCCATTCATTAACAAACAAAATTGAAAAGTGAGAACCCACCCTCCCCTAGCCCCCGTCACTTTGAAACATAGACACTTGAAAATGGTTGTTTCACCAATGTTGGACCCATATCCTATTGTATACTTTCTATGATCTACCGAAGTTCTTCAATGTCTTCAAATTTTAGCATTCCACATTTGAATCTCACAGTGCACGCATACCTTCAGATGACTATAACAAATTCAGATTCGAAGGGCAAAAGGGACTTTAGCTCGCTCAGCTGAAGAGGGAGACATGGCTACGGCTCCACCAAACCAAAAAAGAAGGAAAAGTGCAAGGATCAAAATAACCAATTCACGATTAAAGGATTTTGCGCGATCCAAGCACTAGTGTATAGCATTCTGTGAGGGACAGAGAAACGGGTGGAAGAAGTGATGTTAATCCTCTCTCTGAAATATTCTTTTGTTATTTCCTTGTCTTTACTATCTTTGTACCTGCTACAGTCGCCTTCTTCACTGTAATCCATATCCGACATACAATAATATGTAAAAAGATTCATATTCATTCTCAGTTTACTATTGCATTCATTAGCACTGTTACAATCTCAGGTCGTGGCAATAATCTTAGTAAGCTTCTCTTAACTTTTCAGAAATACCAGAAACCATTGTACTGATTTTATCATATTCGTCAGATTTATTCATGCTGCTGAACTTCAACTACACTGTTTAGAAAGTAAAAGGTGCCATGTAATTAATAACTCTATATATCTTAAGTGTAGAAGGTTCAGCAATCAACACCATTTAAATGCATGATTGTCTAAATTTTACCACAAATTCGTAAGTCTTGCATATCACGTAGATATAAGAACTTTAATTACTCAAAAATCACTCCGATATTAAAATTTCTAAAGTGATTGTTCAACCTATTAAAATTTGATTGAAAAATAGTTTTTTATTAATACGAACCGGTTAAGAAACTTTACTTGTTTAAAAAAATTTACTTATGTAATTTGCTCGAATGAGTTTTTTTAAGCATCTTTCCTTAACTTTAGATAACTCGCCTAAGCACCAGCGACATAGATACTTAATTCCCTTTCTTAAGGACACATCAGAAGCTTCCAGAATTTTATTGATTAAAGAAGAACTTTGACAATTGAACCCTTAATAGAGAAAACGCATTGGCGTTGGTCGATTAGGAAATGACAAACCTCGGAGCGAGCAATGGTCAAAACGGCGTGAGCGGTGTTCTTGTAACTGGGAAGATGAGAGACTCGACCATCGTTAACTGCAGAGTCAAGCAATACTTCTAAGAATGGAAGGCACGAAAAATCAGATATCGTAGTTTACATGAGAAGAGAGAACCTTGGAACCTAGTGCGGACAACATCGAGGGGATACATAACGGCAACGGTGGCGAATCCGGCGGCGGCGCCCGCGGTGGCGTTCTCCCACTGCCATTTATGGCGCTTGGGCGCTTCCGTTGACATTTATATAGTATGGAAAACTTCAGATTCAGAGTTGTATTGACTGTGACTGCTACACTCAACTGTATCTGGATTTTGTTTGTTAGAGCTTCTCTCTTTCAACCAACATGCGCTTTTGTCACGTGCAAAACATCAGAATTTATTTGGTGATCATTTGTTATGCGACAAAAGAAATTATATTTTTACGTTTCGGCAAAATTATTTTTTTATTATTAAATTTTTACAATTTTTTTATAACTTTAAGTGTTATTTCTGAGTGATTTTCTTTTTTTTCTATTTTTTATTTTTAATATTTTAAAATTAACCTTTTTGAATGACTAAAATATCTCTAGAGTGGATTATTATGTAGTGATGTAATGTCAACAAAAAATATTTTCCTAAAAAACTCGAATTAAAATATTTTAGATTGATAGAGAAATTGTATCATAAGATTGATTTAAACTTATCCGATAACAATTTGTTAAAAATAACAAGGATTTGAGTGTTCTATCTTTTCGGTTACATTTTATGTTTTCAAAGTAAATAAAAACAATGATTATATCACCCTTTTTAAGTTCAGCATTAAAGAAATTGAGTTTTTATGTTTTTTCTACCATCACTAAAAATCTGAGTATGGACATTAGAGGTGCAAAAAGGAGTGGTTGAATTAATATATATTATAAAATAATGTTAAATTTTATTTTTATTAAAAATAATATTTTATTTTGTAAAATACATCAACTTTGCACCATGGTTGAGTTAAGAATTAATTCATTAAACTTAGATTATAACTATTTTGTTTGGCTTAATTTCTTATGTAAAATTCTTTTATCTAATTTTCACATAAATATAAATACATTTTTAAGCATGATTAAAACTAATCAATTAATCAAGTATCTATCTTTTAATGATTTATCGTTATCCAACATCAAAATAATATTGATTACTATTTTCCTATTTATATTCTTACGATTCACTTCTAATAGAAAGGAAAAAAATAATTAACAAAATATTACAAACATTTTATTAAAGTAAAAAAATAGATTTTCCTAAAGAACACTTAAAATAGATAGTATGAAAGTCATTTTTTTTTCATGCATAATTTTGACCTCTAATTTTTCTTTTTCTTTTCATCATTGGTTTGGGTGATGACTTATAGATTATTTGTACAAGGTGAACTAGGTATACACAATGACCAATAAGAGGTTTTACTTCTTTTATCCCGTAATTTCTTCCTAATGTTCATCAAATTATTATAAACTTTTCACCCTATTTTCATTCGTCATACACCTTTATAGTTCAAGCAAGTGTCATTGTCAATTAGCCATCGTAAGTATTATTAAGTTTTGTCATAACTCTTCTTTTTCTCCAGTTGTGTCATTGTCATCGTAATTCTCCACCAACGTTATTATTGGTTTGTGTCCTTTTCATTTCGAGAAATGATACATTGACATCCAAATATGACTACTTTTGTTACCACCTGACGTGGTATCAGCTATTTCATTTAAATTTTTTTTTTATAACTGACAAATGAAATGACAGTGGTGAAGCGTTTGGGGACGCACTCACGTGTGTAGCCACTTCCCCACACGCCACTGGCCACTTATCACAGAACACTCACTGTTTTGATATTGGTCTTTCAAAACCAGTCTCCTCCTTCACTACCCTTCCCGCACACACACCACTGCTCCTCCTCTTCCCGAAACCGCCCCACAAGACCCTTCCCGCACACACATACCTCTGCTCCACCATGAGAGAACCCCTTCTGCTGTGATTATTGAAACCCCAAAACCCCTCTTCGACAAACCCTAACCCAATTTCAATCTTCAAATTGTTCCCTCTATCCCGAATCCCTCTCCACCAACAGTTCCCTGCACCTCTCTTCTTTCATTGCTCAATCCCCCAACCCGTCTCAGTTGTCATAAACCCGAAATCCCTTTTCCCCTCCCCCTGAACAGCACTATCTTGTTGTTGAAATTTAACATGCGACCCAATCAAATGTAAGCTGTAACCCAAGACATAGTTTATGGACAAATTTGATGTAACGTATTGTAATAAATTAATTATCCAAGGCCCTTGTTGGACCCTAGTTTGTTCCCCCCTAGGATGACACACAATATTTCATTTGTTTTAATAAATGTGTAGTTGATAGTTGACAACAAATATTGGTGGACCTTCTTCAGAACTAACGTGCAAACCAAACACAAGTAATATGTAACCCATGACATAGTTTTTGGACAAATTACTTGTAAGGTATTTTAATAAATTTATTATCCAAGGGCCTTGGTGGACCCCAGTTTGTTCCCCCTAGGATGACACACAATATTTCATTTGTTTTAATAAATGTGTAGTTGATAATTGACAACAAATATTGGTGGACCTTCTTTAGAACTAACGTGCAACCCAAACACAATTAATATGTAACCCAGGACATAGTTTTTGGACTAATTTGATGCAACTACACATTTATTAAAACAAATGAAATATTGTGTGTCTTCCTAGGGGGAACAAACTGGGGTTCAAGGCCCTTGGATAATAAATTTATTAAAATACCTTACAAGTAATTTGTCCAAAAACTATGTCCTGGGTTACAGCTTACATTTGATTGGGTCGCATGTTAAATTTCAACAAGGTCCACCCATGTTTTTTGTCACTTATAACCTATGCATTTATTAGAATAAATTAAATATTGTCTATCTTCAAAGGGAAAACATAGTGGGATCCATCAATGTCCTGGGATAATAAATTTATTAAAATACCTTACAAGTAATTTGTCCAAAAACTATGTCCTGGGTTACATATTACTTGTGTTTGGGTTGCACGTTAGTTCTGAAGAAGGTCCACCAATATTTGTTGTCAATTATCAACTACACATTTATTAAAACAAATCAAATATTGTGTGTCTTCCTATGGGGGAACAAACTGGGGTCCACCAAGGCCCTTGGATAATTAATTTATTACAATATGTTACATAAAATTTGTCCAAAAACTATGTCCTGGGTTACAGCTTACATTTGATTGGGTCGCATGTTAAATTTCAACAACGAGATAATGTTGTTCAGGGGGAGGGGAAAAGGGATTTCGGGTTTATGACAACTGAGACGGGTTAGGGGATTGAGCAATGAAAGAAGAGAGGTGCGGGGAATTGTTGGTGGAGAGGGATTCGGGATAGAGGGAACAATTTGAAGATTGAAATTGGGTTAGGGTTTGTCAAAGAGGGGTTTTGAGGTTTCAATAATCACGACAGAAGGGGTTCTCTCATGGTGGAGCAGAGGTGTGTGTGTGTGCGAGGAGGGTTTTGTGGCGCGGTTTCAAGAACACGTAGAGCAGGGGTGTGTGTGCGGGAAGGGTCTTGTGGGGCGGTTTCAGGAAGAGGAGGAGCAGCGGTGTGTGTGCGGGAAGGGTAGCGGAGGAGGAGACTGGTTTTGAAAGACCAATATCAAAACAGTGAGTGTTCTGTGATGAGTGGTCAGTGGCGTGTGATGAGTGGGGAACTGGCTACACGTGCGAGTGCGTCCCCAAACGCTTCACCATTGTCATTTCATTTGTCAGTTATAAAAAAAAAATTAAATGAAATAGTTGATGCCACGTCAGGTGGTAACAAAAGTGGTTATATTTAGGTGTCAATGTATCATTTCTCTTTCATTTCTACTTCTGTCAGAGAGACTCTAGATTGGTTGATATTTCTTGAATTAACATATTGTTGATATTGATAAGAAATAAGTTTGCTTGTAATAACATACTAAATGTTATTTTTGTAGGATATCGAGGAGTTAAAATTGGTGTCTCATGCACGAAAGATTAATAAATTTGAAGTCCCAAATGAGTGGATTGATGCTATAATAGAGATTTTTGGTTTGTTGACACGCAGAAATACTAGTTATGAGATGATAAACAAAGGGTTCTTGTTTATGTCTTCACATTTTTATAGTGGGACAATTTTGCATGTGTTAGTGTGGTTGCAACTATGGCAATATGTGTTTAGGCAGAGTTGCTTGAAGTAGAGTATGATGATCCTTATGATCTTCAATACCTTAGGTTGTAGAAGGGATATTCACAGGAAGTAACTGTATTCACCCACTTATATGAGCAACTTGCAAATGTTAGATTTGCACAGACATGGCAGCTTGCAAGTTATGTCATACTTATCCTGGTCACTACTTTAATCGTTTGGATTTGTTTGATACTACGTTGCAAATGTAGTTTATATACATTGGTCAATACTCAATATTGTAATAGGTGTGGATATATAAACATTTTCCTAACATCATTCTCAAGGATATTAGTTCGACTTATGTTAAGGATCATTCTTGTACTAACAAATATGTGGTAGGTCGGGCATTATCTGTGCTTAAAGAAATCAGGTTCTAGCTTGATAGTTTGACCTTAAATGTTGTCAAGTGAAAGTTGTATGAGGAACATCACATCATCGACGAACCATTTGAGTGGAAATCCATGATTTCTAGGTACATTTGCCTAGGAACTTACAAACATCTTCATTTGTCTAAATGTGTTGCACTAATATTGTACATGCAAATCATCATTCACCCCTTTCCTTCCCACAAATTTATCTTATGACGGGGGAGTTACTACTAGTTAGATGAAAGATGGTTACATTTTGTTAATCACCTAATTATGAATCAATCTAACAGAGGGACACATCTAGTTGCATGTGTGGTTTTATACATGAAATGGTATCAATCTATATTACATTCATACTTCAATTGGATGTCTGAGGATGATTGCCTCAGTGAGATAGCTTATCATTAATGTCAGAGTCTGTGCAAGACACACGACAAGTTTCACCACAAGAGCATCACTTTGTCCATTATAATTCTATCTAAAGTTAATCGTCCATTATAATTCTATCAAACAAATACAAATTATATTTTTAAAACAAAAAATACATTCTGGAATAAGCATTTGAAAGAATAAAATATAATGTTTGAATTGCATAATCTATACCAAACTATACAATTCCAAATTAACCAATTCAAAAATGTTAAAATAGAATTGTCAAATTCAAGTCATAAATCCAATTCCAAATTAGGTGATCTAAAATTGCTTTACAAATTATCCAATCAAAATATATCAATTTACTTTTGAATTATCCAAGTTATAAATGACCTTCTAAAATAATCTTACAATGGGTTATATTTTCAGAAATTACACTTACCTTCCGAAAGAACACTAAAAATAATTATGAGTTATACGAATAACACTAAATCTTAAATTTATTAGCTAATTCAAAATAATTATGAATTATACAATTTAGAAAAAAATAAAAGAAATCCAGTGTCAAAAGTTTTTTATTGCTCAAAATGTTTTACCAAATAGATTTCATATTACCAAACACCTCATATGATATATTATCAGGATGCAAATTTAAAGCAAAATTAACAAGAACTAAAAGGTTTCTAATGAATTCTCAAAATCAAAGCAAGTATCGATTGCAAACACACAATTTGGAATTTTCCCTTCTTATTTGGTTCCACATTTATGGCCTATTTGGTGAGTGACTTGACTTTGAAGAAAAAGATCCAAATGATAAAGAAGAATGAAAGAGAACGAATTTTGTATAGTTTGCGAAAGGAGAGGAGAGAAAACAACTACGTGTAAGAGACTATGAAACTCATTCTAGCTGCTTAGCTTCCCTCCTCGCAAAACAAATCAGTTTTCAGAGACGGTCTACCTAAGCAATTCTGAAAAGGATGAGATTAAACAGAAATGAGGTGCAGTTTGTAAGAATCTATCAAAACCCCATAAAATAGAAGGAGATAAACAATAATGAGAAAATAATGTCTATCCCACAAAAAAAAAAAAAAATGAAAAAAACAGTCATGAGAAGCCTAAAATCAGGAGGCAACATTGGGGGAATAAGTGTTTAACTTCAATTCTAGTTGTCCATTACAAATGATTGCGTGGCCATGGTAGTAGAACAACTAATTAGATCAGCAAGTAACATGTATATGATTCAAAATTGATTCCACTGTCATAAACCAATTCTACAATACATGTTAAAAAACGATGAACAAAATTCAAGGCAAAAAGTGGCTAAGGTAATGGAGAAATAACAATAAAAAAGTAGTGAGGTTTGCTCACCAAACTTTTCAATTACAATAAATAAAGGATAAGAGCTGAGAGTGAAGAAGTAAGCATCAAAGCAGAAATACTAGCCAGAAAGTGAGATTGCCAAAGACCATTGTAGTAAAATTTTCATCAAAATATACATAGAATAATCCTATACACCATCATCAGGACGTACATATTGATTAAACCAGACACCACACTTTATGTTGTCACAGATATTCCATACAATTCAATGCATCTTATCCTCAAAGTAAAATACATGTTGAGGACGGCATATTTGGGAAGTGCAATTTAATCCTGATATTTAAAAAAAGAAAAAGAGTTTCTTATAATACAATTCGACATACAAGATAAAAATACTTGGTTCCTCTTCTTAGAAGAGGGGACAGAAAAATAATCAAGTTTTCACGAAACTGAGGATACAACGAATGAATAACACTAACCCAGGCGACGCTGAAGACTATGAAGAAGGTTTGGGGCTCGGATCGTTCTGTTTGTAGAGATTATTATATTGTTCGAGTTCCTCATAATATATATCCCAAACGCATCGGACGCAGCCGCTGCCGCAACAATCGCCGGGCTCCGGCTTCTCCGGTGGCGGCGGAATCTCCTTCGGCGGATTGGGATTGTTATCATCGGTGAGGGCGTGGGGTTTGGGTTGGATTGGGTGCGGCGCGGGCGTATTGGCGGCTCGCGAGGGATCCGCCATGCGATGGGGCTGGAGAAAGAAGGGTTGTGTGCGTTGAAGGGGAAATTTGGTGAGGGCGGTGTTGAAAGGAAGGAGCTTCTGGGTGAAATCGCAATGTGCTGCTCTCATTGTCTACGGCGCCGCCACCGTCTCATTATTTGGGATTGGGATTTGTGATGAATGAAGCCCACAACGACCAAGATTGGAAGCTGTCGTTTTAAACAGCTTTTGCGCGTTTCGCTCTTTTATTTGTCTGTTGTTTTCTGACTCCTTTTTCTTTCGTACAGTAGATTATAAAAAATAGAAAAATAAAGTAAAAGCTAACACGTGTTAAATAGATTAATTATTTAAATTTAAATATATAAAATATACATAGAATTTATTTATTTTTATTATTATAATTTAGTTTTACACATCATGGGGTCTTTTATTTAAAATATATATATATATATATATATATATATATATATATATATAATTAATTTATGTTATACTTAAGTTTATTATTATTATTAATTTTAAGCAGTTATCAAAGAATTAAAAAGTAAAAGCTATAAATATCCATTTATTAATTTTTTTTATGTAAATAATTTTTGGTTCTGTTTTTCTTATCAATCTTTTTTTCGGTAACCATAATAAAGGCCAAGGAGAGGAAAAAAAACATGAAGGAAAATGAAATACTCTCAATCATTCCTTATAGTCGGTTTAAGCAATTTTAGAACATTTTCATACACAATAAATGTTATTGAAGAAGCAGGAGCATTCTTCAACAGGTTTGCGGTAATTCCTCTGTAATAACCTCGGATACCTTCAAATCTGCAAGAACATTCCAAAATAATAATGGCAAGAAACATAGTTCAATTTGAAATTATCAAGTTTCTCCCGTGCATAGTTGTCAATAGAGAGATGTAAACTAAATCTGGGTGAGTTTTAATGTGTAGTTATGTACCGTGCAGTTTCTTTCACAACATGCCAAGTGTCCATATATCTTGGAACACCATCACCACTAGGCCGTTGCTGCAGGGACAGGAATTTCAGAACAACTCAGAAGATGTAGTGATGCAGTTAATAGAATGGAACATGCAATGTATCTCTGAAAGGACATTTCAGTACCTGCAATCGGGCACGCATAACCTGAAAGAAAGGGAGTGAAAGCAACTTCATCAATTACTGATATATCAATTTCAAGGACTATATAAGATATAAATTCAAAACATGGGACAGACAGTTGTACCTGAAATGGATAGGTTAGCAGTATCGCAGCAAGTTTTGATGTTGCTCCCAGAACAGCATAATCAACAGAATTCTGGGAAAAATAATACAATGTGAAAACATTACAACTGTAAGCGCTGGATAAGAAAATGTTTAATTGTTTATAACACAATCAATGGCAATCATTTGTAAACATTAGATAACAGTAAGTTAAAGTACGCGACTCAGACATATCTTATAAAGCTATAAACTTGAAACAAATAAAATGTAGGATATGCATAAAGCTAAATTTCTCGCAATTAAATGTCCCCGAATATTACACAGCCATTTCAAAATGGTGAATAAAAGCTGAGGTATCTAACATCAGCTAAAATACAGTAAAACCAAATAAGTATACAATCAATCAAGTCTTATAGGCATCCCCTACTGACGTGCAGGAACTATTAGAGTCGTGATTCATGACACGCATCATTTTTCTCTACCAAACTACCAGCTATGATTATAGAAGAATGACTTAGAGAGCAATGCATGTGATTAGAAAGGTCATTCATCAAAATAATCATTTGAAAAATGTAAAAAGTCCAATGCATGTGAGCTCGAGAGTTAAATGGATCCAAGGTCCTCTAACTTACCAGCAATTTATCTGGGTTTTGATTATGTACTGTACTTCTCTTACTCTTAAAATCAACAATAACTTTACGTAGTTCTTCATATGCTGTGAACTGAATAGCACCATGAGAAACCTGTTGAGACATAATGAAAAGCTGATAAGTATGATTTAGGACTTTTGTCAATACTTGATATAGTTGAAATAGGCATCGAAATTTTAAAACTGGCTTTCCACACCCTAGAGTAAAGTATCAACCTAATAATGGCTTTAGTGAATATAAAACTAAAAAGCTTAAGCAAAAAATTATCATAAGCTAAAGGTTTAATACAATTAGTTTTCAGATACAAATGCAGGGAACCTTGTTATTACTAATATCCTCATAAGGAAAGAGTTAATAAATTTAAATAAAGATGCAATCCACCCAATGAATTAGATTTAATGACAAGCAGATTCCTCCTTTACTTTTAAGCTTAACACTATTCCAGCCAAATTTTCTGCTAGGTACTTTCTATTTACCATGTAATCGCTGGTAATGAAGTGAAAATTTCCAAATTTATTAATTTTAAGAAAAAAATTTCAATCTCAAAAATAATTTAGTGGAATGGTCAACATATGGTTAGAACAAGAATTTCCTCGTATTCAAAAGCCATTTAGTTAAATGTTTCTAAGCTGTACATATTTTGGATAATGATTCCCAAAATAAAAGTTTCTCAAAATTTCATGATGATATGGTATTCTGAAAAGGAAGGTTGTGGTGTATACTAAATTACACCAAATTTAGGAGAATTTTAATATAAAGTTTGAGAATAAAATGTATACTCAACCTGAAATTTGGGGCAAATGCAACTTCTCACCTTAAACTTTTAAACTGTCAGAAATATCACAACAGATCCCTTCGTCCTACTGCCACTAAGTAACCCCAGGAATGTTTGTCATGTGATGATCACCTACCATGATCACTAAAATACATTGGCACTGGCACTATATTTAAACATAACAAGCATATATTAAATGTCATTGGGCAAAAAAATTCAGGAAGTGAGTTTTGTAACCTTATATTTTAATTGTACTTTTGGTCCCTAAAGAATATTGTCAATATTGCCTTGTCAAATCCTCAACCCACTAATCTCTTCATAGCTCCAAAGTTCAACAAACTTTAGAAAAATAGCATCCACTCTCAAGATTACATACCTTAAGTTTCCAGAAGCTACAGGTAAAAAAAGAATTATAATTTCACTCATGATTTCAACTTGAATAATTCCCACCAGACTGCTACACAGCAAGGGAAAAAAGGTAGAAGGACAACAGGAATTTCGTGGACAAATTTTTAATCGTGTCCTCGCATAGAATATGTGTGAATGCTGGAGATGGTACAGCAGATCATTTCGCTGAAAAGTTAATGATCATGTAGCAATCACACAATAAACACATCCTTAGTAACTTAATAGCAATTTAATTGAAGGATCTAGGACCCTTTGTGATATGCACAGGTATGTGAAAGCATTGCCCCCCATGTCCTATATTACGGTCATTAGACATAGTCTCACGTCATATTTGGTGTCCTTGTCAAGTTGGTATTTCACAATAATGTTAATTGGAGATTCAGAGTTCATCGTGGCCAGTTGGAAAGGTGTGGTGTTCATATTTAATTTACAACTTAAAATTTGAAGTGCCAAGATTGACAGTAAAGAAAACAAGAGCCAGCACCATACCAGAAACAGACTGGGAACAATCCCTTTGTAAAATGCACTAAATCCTTCTTCCCTCAGTATGGTCCTAAATGCATCTGATATTGCATTTTAAAATACAATTTCACAACTAGTTAGTAAATCATATATTGATGAATATAACCACAATAGACAAAACATGCTAACATATATAGTGATCATGAGACCGTCACATGCCAAACGTACTCACAGTTATTAAAAGGAAGGATCAATAATGAAGTTTCTGATAGTCTTTGGGGTTTGGCAGATAAAAGTGTGCAAGTGGCTAGTGGCAAACGGCACAATGTTGAATATAGTTTGGAAAACAAAGACCTAGACTTTTTTTAGGGTGAATAAGATTGTTTACCTTTACGTAAGCACAACCCAGGCATTATACTTAATTTGTTAAAATTTTAAGTTCTAAGATTGATAGGTAAAATAACAAAGAACCAGCAACATACCAGAAATAGACCAGGGACAATCCCTCTGTAAAGTCCACTAAATCCTTCCTCCCTCATTATGATTTTAAATGCATCTGATATTTAATTTTTACAGATAAAAATTTTCATGACTGGTTAGCAATTTATATGATGAAGAACATAACTATAATAAACAATATTGCGCAGTGACTATAATATTTTAGGTAGTTGAGTGAAACATAACTATCCTTGTCCACAAATAAAAAAAGAAAAAAATAAAGTCAACTTATGCACCTAACTCTTACATCTTGATCATTCTTTTCCTTTCTCAAAACAAATGAAATCATCTACATAATATATTTAAATTAAGGTTGAAAACTATTTCTTTAACTAGCCTCAGAACCAACATAATTATAGTAAGTTGGCAAAAATATAGTTTTCTTTTCTCTGTACAGCAGTAGTATGGGCATAACTGTCACTTTAGCAGTATGATGGTCTCTTATTTCTTCCTAACTAACTCTAATTTTAGATTTATTATAGGTTAGTTAGAGCTCCATATACTTGATTGTATTCAGTTAGGTTTGTTACAGATTAGTTAGCTAAATATAATAGATTGACTACAGTCAGTTACTCTTGGATCACCAATTCATTTTACATGGAATCTAAATCTCCTTTTCATTCTCTCTCTCTCAACCTTAATAAACATCGTCCAAGACAATGCAAAAAAATAAATAGGATGAAAGAATATGCTTAATACTAGTTACTAATGAATCACTGAATACACATAATAGAAATATTTTTGGGTGGCAGAGATAGATGCTCTCTGTTAAATACTTGTACTCAAATTCAACTTGTAGATACTAATTTCAAAAACAATTTAGAGTAAGGTGCTAAGCTTAAGAATAGTCTTATGTAAAAGATAATAATTAAGCTATGTAATTATGGCTAACATCTACAGTCAAAGCACAAATAATATGAATGCTGTAAAAATTAAAATCCCAAGGTTAAAAATTAAAAAAAAAAATAAAGTTAATTTAAGATGGAGAGCTGACCATAAATCCCAGAGTATGGACGTGTCTGATGAAGTGGAGTTTGAAGCTGCAATCTCGTTTTTACTAGCCAGACAGGATTTGTGCACAAGGAAACCTGACCAAAGGCAATGGAAACAAAAATAACAAGATTCAGTTGTGATCCCATCCCACACAAAGATGTCCCACAAAATGTTTGGCCGGCTATGGAATCCTAATCATACAAATATGAAAGCTAAGCAAGATCACGATGGATAATAAATTTGAAAACTTAAGCACATTAGTTCCATCGTCACAAAAAGATCAAACAGTAATTTTCATTAGCAAATTGATAAAATACAGTTTACTTTACCTAAAGTACTTCATTGTGGTTTTTATTCCTCCAAAATGAATCTAAATTGACGGGAACACTTTAGAGAGTCTTAGAAAGCGTGGGTTTTAGGCCTAAATTAACTTCACAAAACCAAAAATAAGGTTTGTACACAAACACATATATATAATATATATATTATAATTTGGTTATATCTTCAGTCCATGTGAGATCTTCAACATGGATAAAAGTAACATCCATCAACAAGAAAGAAAATAAAAGGAATAGATTTAGATGATTTCATATTTTATTATATTTACATGTATTTTATCACAACCTCAATTGTTGATTTTCAAATCAATGGCCATATCATCTCCCTTTTCCCTATAAAGTGAATCACTCGGTTTGGATATGTCAAATTTCTTCAATGTATCACATTTCATCTCTCATACAGCCCATAGTGACAAAATTTACAAAGCAAATCTTAGGGGCAGCAAAATTCAAGCAGTGTTGTACAACACATTCACCTAGAATTATATATGTGACTTTCTATTCATAACATTGGGATTTTTCTCACTTACCAAACCTCCTGCTTCAGCAGCTGAGGCAAGATGAAGACCTGGGCTCAACTTACCCTCCCGGTTCCTTGCATATCTTTGTTTGGCTTTGTCATAGCTGCAATATGAAAAAAGGTTAGGTACATTGACTTCGATCTTCTAGGAAAGCAAGCAGATGAACCAGAACCACTTAATGGTAATAGTTAATCACTCAATTCCGGCAGGTAAAAAAATTAAGACAGGGAGGATAATCCTTTGGCAGCACATAGAAAGTAAATTTACAGAAGTTGTTTGGTGTTAATGAAACTACTATTAACTGTAACCAAGAGATTGACATACTGATTTGGTGGGTGAGTACGAGAGTGATTTTCAAACTTGTTTAAAAAAGTTAAAATTTAACTCGAGAGAATGCATATTTGTTGCACAAACAACAGGACTGAGACACCCAAGAGCCAGTCATCCTTTATAATATCATTCTCTCCTAGATGTCAGACATAAAAATGATAAGATAAAACATAAAATTTGACTTCAATCAAATTATCGCCGATGGAATTAGTACTTACAAAAAGAAATATAAACCCCACGAAATTGTAGACCCAAGAACCCCAGGAAGAAAGCCAGCATATAAGCCTCTTAATCCCTGCAAGATGCAGCATGGGATATAAGTAACACATTCATAGTATTACATACACAGTACTTAAAGCAAAAAGTTTCTTGCTTGTAGCAATTTTCCCATACCAAACCAATGAATAATATGTGGATGGAAGGACAATGAGCCTTACTATTGGTCTTAACGGCGAGTGCAACAGTGATAATATCAAGGTGAAAGATAACGTCTAATGACAAAAGCAACCATCCATTAACCAAAAACATTGACTCATGATTCCCCCACCCCCACAACCACCCTTGCCTGTTGGACCAGAAGTGGGCAACAAACAACCTTACCGCGTACTCCCTCTGTTGCAATTTATATGGCATTTAAAGATTTTTTATAAAAGTATTAAGAATACAATTGGAATAACCTTGTCAAGCTTCTCATCACTCATCACCGACGACCAGAAACCATAGTGCTGAGTTTATCACATTTGCATATGAAAATACTTGCAACACAGTCTTTTATTAATTAAAATGATTGGAAATTTCAAAATCATAAGGATCTCACATCTTTTTTAATGATAATTTTTCAATTTCCAATAAAATTTTATCAATAAAAGAGAAAGTGTTCAAAGGAGTGAGTTACAAGTACTCGTCTTGTCAGATTTATTAGTCTGAACATCTGCTGAACTTACTAGGAAGGGAGTAAAGACGTCACGTAATTCAATACATTCTAACAACTCTATGCCTAGAAGGTTCGACAATCATTCTACCAGGATAGTTTTCTTTCTTAATGAACAAGGACATACGAAAATCATAACAAGTGGCATACTTCACGAACCATGATATGGTAGCAAAAGCTATGAGCTCAAACAAATTACTTAGGGCAATCTCCTTGTGTATATAGTGATCAAAATACATGTTCATTGAACAGCGAAAATTGAATCTTTGATTGACAATTAAAGAAGAACGTCGGTAATTGAACCATTAGTTATAAAAAACATAGACGCTGGTGGATTAAGAAATGACAAACCTCGTAGCGAGCAATGGTGTAAATGGCGTGGGCAGTGTTCTTGTAACTGGGAAGATGCGCGACTCGACCATCGTTAACTGCAGAATCAAACAAAGCGTCTTAGAATGGAAGGCACGAAAGATCAGAAATGTTCAGTTATACGAGAAGAGAGAAAACCTTGGAACCTAGTTCGAACAACATCAAGGGGATGCATAACGGCGACGGTGGCGAATCCAGCAGCGGCGCCGGCAGTGGCGTTCTCCCATTGCCATTGGTGGCGCTTAGACGCTTCCCCTGACATTATATGATATAATATGCGAAGGTTCAGATTCAGAGTTGAATTGATTTCAACACTGAATTCGAAATGGAGATAGTATGAATGAAACAGCAGTGTGGTTTGATTTTGTCTATTACGTTAATGAATAATATTGTGTCTACTTTCTCATTTCCCCTCAAGTTTTTCATTCTACCTTTTTTATTTTTTATTTTTTTATTTTTCGCTTAAATACATTTGGTTCTCATTTTCGTAGTGTGTATTGTGGATAATCCTCATTTTGACGTAATGTTTAAAATGGTGTTCATTTTCATAAAACGTTTAAAATGGTCCTTATTTTCACAATTGGTGTTTTATTTGGTCATTTTCTATAACGCCGTTTAAACCATTAACGGAGCATTGTACAGGTAGCACGTTATATTAGGGTGTGTTATGTGTACATATGGCTAATTAACGTTAATTCTTCAATTTAGGAGAAATCTTGCAATTAGGGAAATTTCTTCATCTTTGTCTTTCTTGAGCTCGGATTTTTCCTAAATTTAAAAATTAACGTTAATTAGTCATATGTACCGTACACGTAACACACCCTAATACAAACCGTATCAATGTAATGATTTAAATGACATCGATAATTCACAATAATAGTAACAACAATGATCAAGACAAAAATGCACCTCAATTAAATATGTCATCGTGAAAGATAACACTAAGTATTAATCCTCAATAATGATAATACATTCCACGTAAAAAAAAAATACTATTTTAATTTTGTTAAACAATAAAATATAATCATGTTAAATAACAATCTAATTAAAATTGTTTAAAGTATAAAAATACTTCATCATATTGAAAAACATCCTCCAAAACTAGTTTCCTTATTTTCTAGTTATTTCTTAATATTAATTGCCATATTTTTCTTATATTATCAATAATGAGAAAGAGGCACAGTATACTGAGATGTGAATATATATATATATATATATATATATATATATATATATATATATAAAAATAAGTGATTTGTTGTGTTGTGTTTCTATTTACTCCTGCCATTTGGATATTTATTTTTATTATTTTAAAATATAATTAAAGATAAAATAGAATCTTCTTTGTATATTATAATAATAAATCATTTGTCTTCCTACGTTTAATTAGAAAAAAAAAAAGTGAAATATTTTTCTTAAATTAGTCTATTTCTAAACTATTTCGTAATTTTCTCACATATTAACTTCTCCAAAAGATGATTGTTAACTAATTTCATAAACTAAATTTTGATTTTTGGAAGAGTTTATTTAATTTTCATTCTTATGAATTATTATGAAAAGAAGTTATCCAAACAAGCTCCACATAAATAAATATTAGTATTTAAGTTTATATATTATAATAGTCTTAATTAATATCCATTAAAGTCTCATCCTCTCTTCTTTCTTATAGTTGGAATTTCAATATTCTTAAATATGTTTATCTTAGAATCAATCGTGCTAGATCATCAATCTATATTAAATTATGTTTTTCCCTCCATAATATGATCATACCATGTCACTCAAATACCAAAGATCTAAAAATCTATGGCTGTGGAAATCGATGGGTACATTTTTTAGATGAAGCATGCTCAATCGATGGGTACAGACTCGATCATTTGGGTCGAGCATTGGATGAAAATCAAATGATTCACATCTCGAATACCTATTTTAAAATAGATCTATCAAGATAAAATACGAAGCATCAGATTTTTTTTTATCCGTAAAATTATGTCTCATTCTCATACATATTTTAGATATTCAACCATTATGGGGAACGTGATTCCAGACAAATATAACTATCAAGAAACGTGATTTTAAGTAATGAAAATGAGTTTGCCTTAAAATTACAACTAAAATAAATTAGACTTCCATTTGAAGCAAACTAACAGGAATTGAACGAATGGATTATTAAAAATGGATATAATTACCGATTTAGTTCCTTAATTTGTTGATTTAGTTCAATTTGGTATCTATATTTTTTGTTGATTCAATTTCGTTAAATTGGAGTTGCCTTCGTATTCTGTGTGTCAAGTCGTAAAACTTTTTAACTTTTATTTTCTTTTCTAAAGATTTATAACCTGTCACGTGTCAGGTTACTGTCATGCCACATAACAGGTTACTATCATGACACGTGACACTATTAAAACTTATTTTAAATTTAGTCCTTTGTTATAAAATTTCATTCAATCTAATCTAGTATCCAAATGATTTAAAACGATCAAATTTTATCCTTTCAACTTGGAACCAAATTAGTAAATAAGTTTAATTATAACTTATATATACATATTAAAATTATTATTTTGAATTTATACATCAAATCACTATACCTAAATATTCAAATTATTTTATTTTTTACACGTATAAAACATTTTAAGTGTAAAAAATTATAAAGTTAAATATATAAAAATTAAAATAATTTGAGTATTTAAATGAAATGATTTGATGTATATATTAAAAAAATTATTGTAACATGTATAAATAAATTCTAATTAAGTTTAGTTACTAATTTGATCTCAAATTGAAAAGAGCAAAATTGAATCATTTTAAAAAATAGAAGTACTAAATTGAACAAAAAATTTAAAATAGAAAACTAAATTAAAAACAAGTTTTACTATTGTCATGTGACACGACAAACCTGCCACGTAACCTGACACATTATAACTTTTTAAAACAAAATAAATAAAAAATTTCACGACTTGACACACATCATATTCAGACACAGTGTTAATTCCAACTTAACAAAGATGACAAACTTAAATCATTTTAAATAATTTGGATACTAAATTGAACCAACAAAAAATATGAGTAATGATTGATTGAGTGTTCGGTTCGTTGTGGAAGATATTCAAAATGTAGGCTTGGCCATACAACAGAATTGGCCTTTCCTCAAACGTTGGTTCCACATTCAGGTACTGTTTCTAGTTGTTTTAGGTCCATCCAATTCTTTCAAATTGTTAAAATAGAAAGGTATTCAAACACAAATCACTTTGCTCAACAGTCATTAAGTTACATACACGAAAATGACCATACAGTTTATTGAAGTATCTTTCTTGACAATAAATTAAAAATTGAAGGAAGCAATACGTCAGAAAAAACAAAAATTATTATTAAAACCGTAAATAAAGTTCACCCCTCATAAGTTATAGATGAACTGGATGTCCAACCTCAGCACCATTCTTGGGAGCCAGAACTTGCAAGACTAAAGTCGAATGTCTAGAGAAGGCGTCTTTCAACCACCAGTCGAGATAAGAGTATAAGAGGCTATCGAATTCCTCATTCATAAACTATTCTGCTTTCAGACTGATTTACCCATGCAATTATGCACGTATAGGATTTAACAGAAATGAGGTGCACAGCATATGCACATTGTGTAAGAGCAAACAGGTGGAAGGGATGTATCAAAACTTCATAAGGAGAGAAAAAATGAAGTCAATACCACAAACCATTATGGTAGTTCAGTTGAAAATCAATTGGATCGAGAACTTCAACATCAAGAAGCATGTATATGTTGGTTCAAAAATGATTCCATTGTCATAAACCAATTCTACAACATTGGTTAAGAAATGATAAAAAATTCAAGGTAAAATGTGCCTTATGTAAAGGAGAAATCAATAAAAAAAAAGGCAGTGAGGTGGGAGCATAGTGTGCTCAGCAAAGTTTTCAAATACAAGGGATAGCAGTTTCGCTTTGTAACAACGCATTAATTGACTTCCATCACCTGCCGATAACTTGAATGTGAGGAATAAGCTGCGACACTTGATCGAAGCAAAAAATACTCTACCCCATGTTTTTGTACGTCATCTTGTCTTTTCCTAGGCAAGGCCAAATAATAAGTACTAATTAGAAATTGAGATTGACAAAAATCTCTTATGGTAGCGTTTAAACCAAATTATACACAGTATAACACTGTTCCCCATTTCAGGACATACATACTGATTCAACTTACATCCCACTTTATATTGTCGTAGTTTAACATATATAATTCATTGCGCTAGGCAAATTAGTTGTCTATTGATAATTTCATAGAAGTTCAACCTTCCAACACTTACTCTTATCTTTAATATAAAATCCACAGCATTTGTAAGAATCCTTTTAACATTAGAAAGAGTGTATGAGAAAACAGACAATGGTTAGCATTTGCTTACGTACAGCAATCTGGCTAAAGGAGGGATAAGTCATCTCATTGAACCTAGGAGCTTCAAACTTTGGTTGTTGTTAGGATCACTGCTGACAAAATTTCTTTTTCTTTGATCCCTACAAATAGCCATGTGGATAACTCACTAAATCAAATTTCAACCATAAAAAAAGGCTACTTGAGATACTTTCAAATTATTTATATCTACTCAGGATGTTTGCTTTGAGGTATATAATTACATTCCCCAGAATGCTATTCTTGGATCAATTAAAATACATGTCTGGTTAGAATTTAATATTTATGGAAATACCATTTTTTAAATTTAAATGATAGTAAAAAGATAGAAGTGGGAGTGGAAATGAGAGATACCAGATCTTACGGCTGGGCTATAAACAACATCCCAATCCGTAATCATGACATGGAAAATGAAGTCAAATATGACAATGACACTTCAATGAGAATTGAATCAATAAGCCCAAAAGAATATCTTTAAAGCTTATGAAGAACACAGGAATGTCATATTCCCAAGTTCACATTTCGAGGAATAATGTTACATGACATGGAACAAACACACCTCGGCAGTATGTTATCATGCTCTAACTGTTCAACTAAACGTTGATATCCCACTTGAGCTAACGAGCGTGTGATATCAACGTAGGTGACAAATAGCCAGGCAGATAACTCAGTTAATGTAAACAAGTTCTCTAGATAAGCCTCATAATCAGGTATTACGCCTGCCTGGTTTAACGACAGTTTCAAATGCCATCACGCCAAATTCCCAAATCCAAGTAAAACTATTTCATGTAGCTTCTCATTTTCAAAAACCCGCCCGCCATCAGCTTGGAAAGCACAAGCAAAGATACACCTAGTCTTCTCTAATTTTACAAGCCGAAAACTTTCTAATTCCTTATTAAACAACGGAATTTCTAGCAACCCACCATCCCCAGAACAAAACGTCATGAAACACAACTAACAAGATGGTGGACAAAAAGATTTTGAACTGCATTAGCCACACGCGAGACCCAGCTTGCTGAGGCCAAAAATCCAGAGTGCCTAAAAGGCATGAGAAGAGTTCTATTGAAATAATAAAAATAATAGTGATACATGCTCTATTTAGAGCTTATTGAACTATTAACTAATGACCATACTAACCAATCTCTACTATGAGAACTAACTTACTACCTACGTCGGGAAATGACCAAAATCACCGTAAAAGCGGGTGATGGGGCCTGAATTATGGTGCCAATATAGTTATGGAAACTTCCAAAACTATGAAAACCGTGCGAGCAACAAGTAAAAGCATGGAAGCACACTCTCCAGCCACCCTAAACAAAACACAGGATCCTACAAGAACAAAGCTAATCAGCAACACTTCATACCTCATTATTCCATGGAAACCTTTGCGCCAACCGCCTTCATCTTGGCAATGATACTCTCAGCCTCTTCTTTCGTGACCCCTTTCTTCAACACCGCAGGCACCTTCTCCACCAAATCCTTAGCTTCCTTCAACCCCAAACTCGTGAAGGTCCTCACCTCCTTAATCACCTTGATCTTCCCCGCCGCATCGAAACCCTCAAGCTTCAAATCAAACGCCGTCTTCTCCGCCACCTTCACCTCTCCTCCCTCGCTGCCACCGCCGCCCTTGGGCGCACCTCTCGGCACGCCCCGCACCCCCATTCCCGGCACCATCAACATCATGATTGGAAGCTCGTTGACACCGCGCTTTTCGCGCATCACCTCCACCAGGTCCATAACTTCCAGTAATGTCAGTCCCATCACCTCGTCTACGATGGCCGCCACCTTCTCCGAAGTGTGCGACTGCGACGCGGTGCAATAGCCACGCGCGTGAGAGGGTCGTAGTAGGGATTGCGCGTTGGGTAAGATCGAGATCCGTGCAGAAGCGAGGGGAGGGTTTTGATGTGGAGTTAGGGTTTGAAGGAGATGGGATAAGTGTTTGAAGCGAGAATAGAACCTCATTGTTAATGGTTGTTGAGGAAGTTAGTGGCAAGTTTTGTTTCTCAACATCGCATTGAATTGGATGGGGGAATGGAAGAAGCTGTTGGTGTGTAATGGTGTTGGTGAGTATGATGAGATGAGAGTGGTGACAGGGTCTGTGTTTTCCGCCTAAACCCTACACGAAGACGACGCTTATCTGTTTTACGAATTTGCCCCTTCCGTTCACACTGAAATGGAAAGTGATCGAATAACAACCGTCGAATTTGGGCTGGATTGGGCCGGGGCGGTTTCATTTCCGTGATTGCCCCTTCTTTCTTCTTCCTGCACTCCATGATTTCCCATGGACAAAGACGAAAATACACTTAGTAAAAAATCTTTTAAGGATCAAAATAAAGTTCTTTTCTCATTCAGATTTAATGACATAGATGCTATAAGAATGATAACACTAGGGATGACAATGTATGTAGACGGGTATGTAGGCCTGAAAATAAAAAATACATAATAGATTAAGTATATTAGCCCACTTATATATGTTGCACAAGTAGCCAACACTTAGACCTCATTCTCATCCTTTCCTTGTTTTATTCCCGTTTAGAGTCATTTATATTTTCAAGAAGTTTATACTTAAAAATTATAAATTATAAAGTAATGAATATTTCTTATTTTAAGAAAAGAGTTTATAGATATTATTATTGCTACTAATTTAATTAAATAAAAATAAAGTTATTAAAATTCTTATGCAGACCGCGAGCCGACCGACAAACCCGAAGTCCAAATGTTATGTAGGATAGGACAAAGAAATTACATGTATTTCTTATGCCCAATCCGCGTGGGCCAAATGTAGGACAAGGCAAAGCTGGTCGGGACGACTTGTATTGTCATCCCTAACTAGCACTCTGGGTATTAAACCTACAATCTTAAATAAATGCAACATATAATTGACTTAAGCCTATTGAAAAAACATTATTAGAGTCACTTACCGTATCTATTGTGTGCTTTGGAGTTCAAAACTTCATTAATAGAAGACCTCTCAGAGGGTTGAAGGCAAAATGTGTATTTAAATTGTCCTCTATATATACTCCTACATGATATAAGACTATTAAACATATTGAATCAACCCCCATTAAGATATAAGGGGAACAAAACTTTATATTTGGAATCAATTTTTCATTTCCCTAATTAAGAGTTAAGGAAATGAGAATTTTAATTCTCTTAGGGAATAGGAGTTTGTGTTTGGAACCTCTATTTTGTTCCCACAAACAACGTTAATATTTTGATCTCAAGCCATAACACTTATTAGAATGAACATATATGTTACACTAAATAATTTCATTAGATGTTACATTTCTATTCTTAGACTTTTTTTATTTTCTACATGTATATTTTGCATTACATATTCTTTTGTAGTTGTCACACTTTGTTTACTATGCTTAGAGTCCATAGAATGCTTTGTACTTAAGTCTTTCTCAATCCTAACAACATATACATCTTGTTTGTTTGATGTGTATAATCTTGATATAACAATGACAAACTTAAATAAAAGTCAACCATTTAAATTCATTCAAGTAAGTCATGGAACATAGCAAACAAACACCATATACAAATAGATTACAACATACCTACATGTAGCTTATTCGTATTTTGTGTAACAATAATATGACTCACCTTATTCGTTGTAAAAATATCATTACAATCATCTTCTTTAATGATTCCATTCATAACTTAACCAAATTTTGGTTAAATCAATTGATATATATTGAACATGTTAATTTTATATGACATTTTCCTCAAAAACTCATCATTCATTACAACTTTGTGAATCAAATCATTATACATTTAATATTATTTAATATTAGAAGTATTATGAATTCAAATTTTATAATCACAATAACATTCTAAAACATGTAATTTGGAAATGTATAAACAAGTAATGGATATATGATCCATACTAGTTTTTTCTTTCATATGTTTCCATGGATGGGCTATAGATTACCTAATTTAAAATTAATGAAAAAACCTACCATAATAATACAAGTGCTCTTCTCAATAAGACTTTTCAAATTCTTCATTCTTGTTACTACAAATTGTATTATTCAAAATATAATATTTTCTTAGACAACTTCGGCTCATTAAAAAAGTAATACCCAAGTGTTTTTTTAAAATTTAAGTTATCTTAAAAGACTTTCGAATAACAAAATAGAAAAAGAATATTGAAAAACAGCATTAACCCTTCCAACCACTTACCTCTACACAAATACATTCTTAATTGTTAGTAAGAGTTCAACCAATACTCTGAAGTTATATTTGCTACACACCATTGTTGTCACCATTAAAGAAAGAAAAGTCTTTCACGAAAACATAGAAAGTATTTTTTTTTTAATATTAAGGCTACATAATAAAAAATTATAAGAGTGTAGAAGAAAAAGCTTTAGGTAAACACAATAGAATCTTTTGGAAGGACTTTAACTTTTCCTTAAGGGTATCATGGCTTTTAATAAGACAATGGTTCGGATAGAATTAAAAATACACATTGTTGTCTTTGGGAAACTCGGAAACATTTATAAAATTCTTGGTGATAGCAGTCCAGGTAAAATGTGATTTAAGTAGATCGTTTTGTTCATGTGAAGATTACTACATTTTGTTGTGCCAATATGAGTAATAGTCATACCTGCCTCTGTTACCAATTTTAACAACATCATTGCCATTCTATGGAATCTTCTTGGTGAAGGCTTTGAGTAACTTAGAAAATATTTTAGGCCTAATAAATTGGCTTGTTTGACTAAATATTAAATAATATACTTTTTAATATTTTAATGTATTAAGATTTTATATATATAAAACCTTAATACATTATAATATTAAAAAGTGTATATATATATATATATATATATATATATATATATATATTACCTTTAAAAATTAAACATGTTGACTTATATAATGAGTTAAGGCTATAAGCTTTGTGGATGGAAATTCATATATCGCAAAAATATCTCATTTCATTGTAAAATATCATCATTTAAATATAAGAAAAAATGCCAATAATTAATTAAATTAATAAACAAAGGTGGTTAATATCCTTCCATTTTACTAATTACATTGAAAAAACCTTTTTTTTTTGAACGTCATCCGTGAGAACTTATTCCATGAATAGAATACAGACATTGAAAATGAAATTTTAATTAACTAATGAAAGTTAACAGTGTCACATTTTAATAACTAATAAAAATTTAAACTCAACAAAAAACAATTTCAAGTTTTAAAAATATGTAAAAATTTAATTAAAAATTTATGAAAGTATGCATAACTAAAATTTGAATTTGATTACAATGTAGCATTGTGATTTCTCTCCTCAAACAGCCAGTACCGAAAAATAAGAAAAATGATAGGTTGACACCCACATTTGACCACTTTTTTATCACCTTAAAATTAACTTGTAACCCAAAATAAATTAACTTATAACCTATGAAAGTAGTAAAAAAAGTGGTCAAATATGGGTGTCAACCTATCATTTCTCGAAAAATAATACCTTCTTTATAAATAAATTGGAATACACAAATTTCGTGACACACAAAAGTGATACAAAAAGCCTAAACTAAACCCCAGTGGAAGGAAACACAGTGCAAAGGGGTCATGATGAATTCGACTTTTATTTTCCTGACCACAAAACAAAACGAACATAAATTAAATGTTGTCACATATTAATGACTACAATATGTTTGATAGTATGCGGCAATGATATTGCTTCTTCAAGCGTTGATCTTCCGGCAGTTCTCTCTGATCTCTCCCCTTGAATTTGTCAGAGGAGATATGTTTCCCATCTTGATCATGGACTTGGCGAACTGTTCAAAGAAAATGTCATTACTTTCTGCATAGGACTTCACTAGTTCAGCAGATTCTTGGTCTGTGAGAAGGATTTGGTCAGAACTCAAGAGACCCTTGTAAGCCAAAAGGTTCTTGAAGTAGGTGTTGTCAAATTTATATGGGGTGGCATAGTCTAGGAAGAACAGGTTTTGGTCACCCCCAGATCTTGGACACCTATTGCGCAATGCAGCAGCATAGTATTGGTCAAGAGTGGAATCTGGTTTGCCATTGCCACTGATTTGGCTATAGAGTCTTTGCCTGAAGGTGGTGCATCTGGCATTTCCTATAGTATGGCCCCCTATAGCAATTGCATAAAACTTGTTTAGAAAAAAGGAAGTATATCAGATAGATTTGACTCAGGTTGGTGCATGCTGACATGGGGATAACAGAACATCAACCATAAAGTCTTATCTCACTATTGCCATCAAAATTCATGCAAGTTTCAGTTTAAGGAACATACCAGATAGAGCAACTAGATCAACTAGGTCAAGTCCATGAAGCTGGAATTTTGTTAGGATGGTCTGAAATGTGTTGTTTGGGGCTGGAATGTTGTTGTTGGAGCCACTTATGCTTGCATCTCTAGAGTCCCTTCTGCCTAAAGGTACTTCCCAGCTTGGTCCACCACTCTGTACAAGTATGAAAGGGATAGTGAATCAGGATTGATAAAAGTGGGAAAATGAGGTTAGAATATCAGAAAATGTTTTTATCTTTATTTCCTGATTTCACTTTCTAAAATGTAAAGAAAACATGAAATCAGTGCATGTATTTTTCTGAAACCAAATCACCATGAGAGAGGGTAGTGAAGTACTTACAAGAACAACTGAATCTCTTGCAGCTAGAGTCAAGATGTCAGCACAAGAAACTGTAGAAGGACATTCTCTCTCTAAGGCAGCTTTAATTGCATCAATGACTTCAAATCCTCTGGCTGAATTACGGTTTGGATTTGATCCCTTCTCGCTGATGATGCTTTCGCTGCTATCTAGCAGCAATGAAGCATCACAACCCTGCAACATCACCTTGGCATTAAGAATTTGAAAAAGCATCTGAACATATACATATAACATCAACACAACATGTGTATATGTTTAATGAGACTTATAACACCATAACATAATAATTTAACTATATTTATACCCATTAGGATTAAGAACTAGCATCATATAATTATATGATACCGATAAATGCTAATGATGCGAAGTTTTTTGTGATATATAACTAAGTTAATTATGCAGTGTTAACAAGATCAATATATACTTCCTAATAGTAATCTTGTCAGAAAAATAGAAGGGAAAGACCTTGACAAAGCAATCATGGAAATGAAGCCTGAGAATAGAAGCTGCCAATCGGGGTTGCTGTTGAACATAGGTGGCAAGGATGGACTTGACGATATTCTGAGCTTGTGGACATGAATAGTCATAAAACTGAGGGTAGAGTTTACCCTCTTGGTAGTAGTTACACAAACACATGGGAGCAAAGGCTAGCGAAGAAAGAAGCAAGAAAAAGCTCATGGAAGTGGCCATTGTTGTTTATTTCAATATCACTTCAAGCTACAAGAAGAATAGAAAGTGGTTGAAGAAAAGGAAGTTGTCAAACTCTGCTGGCTGCATTGCATGGTGCTGTGATGGGGAATGGTATTTATAGAAAAGAAAGATGGTGGAAAATTACTGCATTACAAAAAAGAGATGGGAGGAAAGGAACGAAAAAAGTTGGAGTTGGTAGCTAACCAATTTTCATATCCTTAAGGGAGGAAGAATGGAGTTAGTAGCTTTTTAATGAAAATAAATTTAACTAGTCTGAACGATTCAAATGTTGTCAAAATTTTATAATATCATAACTTCAACACGAAGCTTTGCTATCATGATTCATGTCAAAGGTTATTGACGGGTGTAGCCATAAATACCCTTTCAAATTTATAGTTTGTTTTATGAGCTGAACTTCTATTTACTTGTGATGATCGATTTGGAGATGAGAAATATGAGGAATTTGAGTAAATTAGAAGGGGAGGTTGATCTTATTATTTATAAGAAATTTGAGAGTAAAAGTGAATGGATTTATATGTAAATATTTAATAGATTAAATATTAAATTTAATTTTAAAAAAATAAGATTATTAAATTGTTCTTGTTGAAAATAATTTAAAAATATATTTAGATGAATTGAATTTATTTTAATAAAAAACATATTTAAATGAATAAATTAGAAAAAAATAATTGTTTTAATAAAAAATAATAAAAACACAATATATTTACATATTGAATTTATTTTGGTAAACAATTTAAAAATTTGGAATATTAATTACTATTGTAAGCATAATTTTAAAATAGACAAGAAACACACGTGTAGATGAATAAAAGATAGAAATGAGTTGAAGGTACAATAATATTTTACCATTAATCACCTTTAAATCAACCCATATGAGAAGAGATGAGAAAATTAAAAAATTCCTCAATTCTTTTCGCTCTCAAATACCAACAGCTAAATACGCTTGTCACTCTCAAATCATGTATCTCTAATTCTTTTGAGGGGAAATCTTCACAAATGAACACGATGTAAGTCTAATTCAATCATAAAAAATTGACTTATATATTGTATATTCGTCTTATCTTTAATCTACATATGTAATCTTTAACATACTCCTTCAAATTAAGACATATATATCTCGAGCATGATAATGAATATTAATGGATGGATCGATAATGATCTAATAGCAGTAACACGATAGGTCCAACAAATAAAAAATTTCATTAGGATAAGTTTCAGATGACTTTGATACTAAGAAATACTTTAAACTTAACTCAATTTATAAAATCAATTTATAAGATGAAGTTTGCGATCATTATATACTATAAATTTGTTTCATATTTGATGCAGAATCTTTAACATTTTTTTGGAATTATCTACTGCTACATATATCACGTTTTTATTGGATTAAGGAGCACGTGGGAGTTTTAGTTGGCATGCTTATAAATTGAACCTATAATTGTGTAAGCAATTAGTTTCAAAAGCTTAAGATCTAAGGTCACAGTTATAGCTTAAAGCAAACATGCTGGACATAGCAATAGCCGAAGTTTTTGAACCTGTTCCTGCGGCAATGTTATCGTATTCTTGCAGTTAAAGTCATGTTTGATTATACCTAACTGCTATATCTTATTTCAAGATCTGTGACAATTCTTCGTTATTTCACATACACACTTTTCTGCTTTATACATTCACTTTGGACAACTAAGATCAAACCTAATTGTATTTTTTAGATTTAACTTTTATTTACTGGGAAGTGCTTATTACAAGCTTGTAAATTTTATAGCACAAACACACCCTTAAGGTCAAAGATTAATCGCTGTTTTAAGGAACAAGTAAAATAAAGATGATTTAGCAGGACCTTGCTACCTGGTCCCTGTGGTGCTTCCAGATGAATACCACAATATCAAATGGTAGCTTGGTCAATCTGCAGGTTATGATCTCTGTCTTATTAGAGAGACGCCATAAAAATTAAAGTTGACTCACCTACTTAGTTGACTTTGTAATATAGTTTATTTCAAGTTTTTTCTATATTACAAGAAAACATCTATTAAACTTTCTTACATAAGATAGATTTTGTTGATCTTAATTTGGTTGCTTCACTGATGCTACAATTATACTTCATAATTTTGTAACCATTACATTAATCACTAGAACGTTCAGCGTATGCTATTTTTAATTTTATTGTAAACTATTTTGGAAATATTTAAAGATGTATAAGATATATAGAAAAATGTATATAGTATACAACAATTTTGAAACTAAAAATACGATCAAAATAATTTATCTACAAATAAAAGCCACAAGTTTAAAGTTAATTAAAAAATATAATTATCTTAAAATATATTTATCAGCAAAAAGAATTATTTAAAAAAGTCATATAAATATTTGTATTTTTATTATGTTAAATTTATACATAGATAACTTCAATGGTTAATTGTAATAAATAATTATATCTTAGTGACTCAGTTAATGACTTAACCCTACTGAGATATATTTTTGAAGCTGCTCTGGTCGACCTATCATATTAGATGTGAATGCTTTTTGACTTCAAAACCTTCAACAATTGTTCAATTATTATGCATCTGTTAGGATATACAAATAACTAAGCAAAAAGTATAAAAAGGTAACAGAAGATAAATCTGTGGTAAAATGTGGTGAATGGAACAGGTATGGTTGGATACCAACTATTTTTTGCAGAATATAACTAGTTTAATATTCATGTGGGATTGTCTTCTATTGGTTTAGCATTATATGCATAGCCTTACTTACTAAGAAGATAAATGTTGGCCAGTGTATGAGCATTGAAGAGAATATTAGGATTGGATTATAAAGTGTGTTAGCTCCAACTGTGTCCACTCTCCTTCTGTCTTTTACCATATAATATAATAACTTCAGCTACAGTTGTCAAATCGAATTCATCTAAACTTATGCCTTCAGTTATTAGCAAGCTAATTCAACTTTACTCGTTGAAAATATCAATTCGAATGACACAGAATACATCTATAAAAAAAGTTACATTTTGTCAGAATTGTTTTTCAAAATTTTTGTATGAGTTTAAAAAAAAAAAGTTGTATAGATTTTTCTGCAGATTTTAAAGAAACTGACAAAATATTTATAGCAAAAGTAACAAAATTTTGAAAGTTTTAATGATAATCATAAGGTATGTTAAAAAAAAAATTAAAGAAAATTCATAGTATTCGTAATATTTTCTTACATCCTCCTATTTCGTTAGGAGAGTGGATTTACAGATTAGGAGTATATCTTTATCATTATTGATCCAATAAATATAAATAAATAAATATTATAATAAGAATTGTATAATAAAAAATGTTTAAAGCTTAAATTTGGATGTTTTATAATGTTGTAATAAATAAAAAAATATTAATATAAACATAATATTATATTATGTAAAATATTTTTAAATAAAAATATTTATTAACAATGCATAATTATTTTAAAAAATTATACTTTGTAAAAATTTATAGAATACTGGACTAAGTTATAACTCAAAGTATAAAACGAATACTGAGTCTGCATTAACCATTAACCAAGTATGAGAATAATATATATCAATAATAATCAAATTTTTAAATTAGGTACGAGAATAAAAATAAATAAATACATATCCATTTTGTTTCTCATACTCATTTTTATATCTATTTTTGTTTTAAAAAAACCCTCATACTTTAATAAAATAATTAACTTGAACAAACTTATATTCGTTACTCTTTTTTTTTTTAGTTTCATATACTTTAATAAACTCTTATTTCTTTCTTCGACCATGCAATCTTATATTCTCTCTCAATTGTGATTCGATTAATTCATTATTCACATAATTTACTTGGCACTTGCTTGGCTTAAATTATCTTCTCAGAACAGAACTAATAGTTCATATTCAATTTGTTCAGGCGGATGAAAATTACATTATTTCTTTGAAATAAAGTAAACAAACAATACATTTATTTATTTTTTTCAAATATGGAATCAAACAAAAACGATAGACCCTATCAAAATTTCTATAAAATTCATTAAATGGAATTCAGCAACTAGGTTGATACTATAACTACCCTTTCTTTTCTTCTATCTGACTTTTATGTTTACAAAATAAAATATCAGAGGGCCTTCAAAGCCCTCGTAATCAGTTGATACAAACAACATATTTGGCAGAAGAAATTCCCAAAAAGTAGATAACACGATGGCAGATTGTGAATAAACAAAACAAAATGTATGATGGTACACTTTCAAATGGCACCATATTTTGTTTCTGATGGTTTCCATTCACCCTGTGAAGGACCAGGAGGAGCAGGAGGACGTTCCCAAGAGGCTTCACTGCCAAAGGCACTATTCACTTCTTCTGGGCGTGAGTAGCCATGCCCAACACCACTAACCTATTGTCATCACACACTCAACAAATGTTAGATATGCAAATGAAGTAGGCAATCTTGCTAAACAAACTTGCAAACTGCAATGTTGATTTTGCTGTGCATGGTCTTATGACGTTTCATTCTTTTCAGTTTGAAAAAAGGTAGCAAGGTACAAAATTTGGGAACAATATCAAACCCATAATGTGTCTAAAAACTATATCAACAGCAATGCTGGCAACAAAAGCTTGCACATTCTCTATTATTTGGTAAATTTTATGTGGGTCATACGAAAAAACAGTTACCCACTAATAAAATGTGTCTGAAGTTTGGGTTTTTTCTAGTTACTTTTATACTTAATATTTAACGCCGTTGGTGATGTATACGCAATACCGCATTTCCTGCATATTTAAATCTTTTCAAAATAAAAATCGCATTTTTAAGTGAAGCTTAAACGTAACTTTGCCATTAATGAAGAGAACAAGGAAGTATTATTCTTAGGTTTTGCAAATAACCACCTCATGGGCACTATACTAAATAATAGGAAGTTTTTACACTTCTAACACTCAATTGCTTAACCAGCGAGCTAAGAATACTTATTAAACACTAAACCCTAAACCCTAAACCCTAAACAGCATTCTCTTTGCTCTTATTCATATTCCTTTTTCCATAAAGCTGAATAAAAGTTCTTATTCTATTGACAAGCCTTCTCAATTAGACCAATAAATACAAATATAAAAATTGAAGTTAACCTATCTAAATCAATATTCACTATTCTAATTTCTCTGCATATGTTCTTTCTTTTTCTCATCTAATTTTCCCCCCACCGCTTTGCCATTTGGATAAATATAAATTATATAAAAAGAAATTGTGATGTTCACCATATGCTTAAAATTCCTCAAACTCATGGTATAGCACTTTAATGGAGTGATGTCTAATATTTAGTTTAATGAAGCTCAAGACCTAATAAGAGTAATTTGCACCCAATATATTATCAAGTTCAGAATTAAACAACTATTAGTCAACAGTTCCAATAAAAGTTAGCAAGTAGCTCAGAACTCACTGTCTCTAAGCACGCAGAAAGGATAGTCATGCCAGGCAAAGCATCAATTCCACGCTGCAAAAGGTTAACATGTTAGATATTCAAGATAAGCTATGAAGAAGTCGCAGAACACTGAGGAACAGAGACATTGGATCTTATACTGACAACTTGCAAGTCAAAGAAAAATACTGACCTGCCGTTCCACTTTCGTCTTGTAAACGAACCCTCCACAACAAAAGAGTGTTGAAGAGACAAAAAATCTGCCCAACACAATATTACCATAAATTCATCCCTTAATAAAAAAGAATAATAAAACATTGCCATCTGTATATGATGACTACAAGAAATCGTTTTAAATCATTTATCAACTACTACAATATTCAGCCCTTAATTCTTGGTTTAATTTTTTATTTTGCATAATCGAATACAGATTAAATATAAGAGAGTTTCTATACATGCAGGACAGCACTCCAAATATTGCCCATCCTCTTGTGCGACCTCCACCAGGATCCTGCGTATAATCTGCAACAATCAACAGGACTGGTCGTTCATTCAACAGAAACGGTAGTTGAAAGAAAAAGGAAAATTAGGTAAAATTGAAAAAACATGACCTTTTAGTCCCTAACACCTAAAAATCATCATTTTTAGTCCTTATACATACTATCCTAAGTCTCTTTTAGTCCTTAAGCATTTTAGAGTGTAAGGACTATAATAAATTAAAAAATAATATGCATAGGGATGAAAATAGATTAAAATATTATTTGTAAGGATTAAAATGAATAAGTTTTAAGCACAAGACCAAAATTAAAGTTCATACAACTCAAGGACTAAATTAGTAACTAAATCATAAAATTTAAATACCATAGGCATAATGCCCATACTCGTTCAGTATTCATATTAATTTAAATGCATACAAAGAACAAGAGGAATAACAGTAGAATTTAAATTTTCTAGCTTAGTACTTAGTATCACTCACCACATTGTTTTGTAAGCACAAATTGAATTGGCTCATAACCCTGAACAGGGATTGTGATATTAACTTCATACGGGGTATCACGGGCCACCTCACCTGGAAAGAGTCGAAACATTAAAGTTTAACGAATGCAACTACGCAGGAAACCGATGTTCCTAAAATAAGTGGGGCCATACATCTCCAATCAACAATCAACATTGAGGGTGACAAAGTTGTAGGAGGCATCCCTTTGATAGCAGATCCAGACAATCTAACTTCCAGGCCCTTATCTGGATGTACCTAATTAGCAGCAGTCAACAATAGTCATGTCCTCAGTGCCTTGATGAAAGCCAAAAACAGTCCCCCCGAGACTAATTCAATAAAAAAAATGTACCTTTAAACTAGGCTTTTGAACCAGGGACGAAAGTGAGGCAACCGCAGTCATAAACAGGACTACCTGAGTTTGCCCTGTATGAAAGCTGTAAAAAGAAAACATAACATATTTGTACTAATTAAAGGAAAGCTTGGGTAAGTGAAACCATACCACTGATAACAAAAGAATAAGATGTCAATGATTAACTAAAAGAAGTGATAGCAGCAGCAATCCTGACCTAAAATCATGGTGGGGTTCCTCAAAACCAATTTGGGTCAACCCATTATAAACCTACAATTTCATAAAAGGAAAGTTTAATATTATAATTCAATTTAATAATGTAGTATTATAAAACTGCACGCAGATTTATAATACTAAATTCAGTCTTATAAATCTACATTTCATTTTTATTCTTAGTTGATCTACCCTTTTTATGGGACCAAATTGTCCCACTATTTAATTTCTATGTTCTGTCCTGTTTTATTTTCTAAATACATTAAGTATATGTTATGTGTTCTTCCAATGTATTTCTGTTCTCTCATTTTCCATTTCTAAAAATTGTTTGGTCTCCTGCAAATGATTAGTAGTAGCAGAGGTGCCAGGCATGTTGGGATGCCTGTCTCTATTGTGATGCTTTTGCATGCCTTTTTGTGTTAAAAAATGTTATGTTCTGTTTCTGTTCCAACTTGTCAACCAAACACTATGATAGGAATAGAACTCCTATTAGGAGACTCTCAAATTACTCGGCATTCTTGTATCGTACTGTCCGTTTTTTGGGCCTCGTTCCACGTTGAGACACATCAGAAAGAATAAAGTTCTTGCAAATATTAAATTGTCTCTCTAATTGGTACCAGTTCTATCACGGTCAAGCTACCTCAATGACCCAAATTTATCCTATAAGAACGCTTTGACGTCAATTTTTATTTTTTTGGAGTAAATTGATGTTCCAATATTCTAGTGAGGACTGAAATGAGAGTTCCCACTAATTTAATTCCAGGTATTATGCATATTTTCTTCAAGCAAACATAGTGTAAGTGGTAGAAACTGCTCACAAGTTCCCATGATCTTGGATGAAAACCAACAGTGAAGCCTTGAAATACGTGAGGGCCTTGTTTATCACATGGTATTGCAAGGTCCACTAAAACTCTGAAAGACATCAAGGTTGACGTGATTTATACACATCCAAAACAACTAATATAGGAAATCAAGAACAGTAATAAAAAGCATACATTATTTCTGAAAATAGTAAGATGAAAAGAAGTACATTAACAAACAAGAAAATCATCATGATATGGACTAATTACAGTTTTAAAGTAATTAGTTTAGTAAAAATATTTCTACACAATTTTTCTCCCTTTTCACATTCAAGAACAGAAGGAAACTGTATTGATTGCACACAAATAATCTGGTATTAATAATATTATATATATAGTATCATTACAAATCAGCATAATTATAGACAATAATTCCTAAACATCAGCTCTATGAGGCAATTAACAAGTGATGACTAAGGCAATTGACAACCATGCACTGGATCTAACTCAACTCTAAAAGTTAGCTCAAAGAAGAGGATTGCACCAAGACTTACTCAGACAAGGAGGACAATGGACATATTCCTAACCATGTGAAATTTCTTAACATACACCCATTGTGGAGAATAATTCTTGTAAATAAAAGTCTATTTATCAATAATAACCAATACAGATTCTTCGTCTCTCTAGAGTTGTACAGTTTTTAGCCTCTTGAAATTTCTTAATCAAACATAATCTAGTCTATACATGTCGCAATCATCTAATGAAGAAAAAACATCAGCCACTGTCAAATTTTTGAAGTTTTCAAGTTTGTGTTACAAACTTCTCCATTGATTTTTATATTTCAGTGTTGGCCCCATATAACTCTTTTATTTGCATATTGACTCCAGTATTTACATTCATGTGGGTTTTAGTCTCACAAGGATCAATACCTTAATAGGTGAAAACTATGGAAAGCATGAAATCCTTCATGGAAAATAAAGGGTATTTCTTAAATGAATTCTGTAGGAGGACTAAAGCCTGTAAAGAAAAAAAAAAAAAAAAAAAACAAGAAACTGATAACTTATATGCTAAGGATCAATATCTAAATACGTGACAAAATAGGGATCGATATCCAAAAAACACAACACAAACACAATGGGTTAATTTCCCACTTAAACCTAAAATATACATTTAAATGGGAAGGGGCAAAAAGAGAAGTCTTCAAACAAAGTGTTATTGTCTTTAAAGCACCAACTTAAAGAAAAGAACATTCTTTAATGTGACTTAAAAGTTAACATAATGAAATGCTTAATTGATAACAAACATTGAAATCTGAATTGTACAATGAAAAATGACAGTTCAGAATATGTAGAGTATGAAAGACCTGCAGTTTGATTCATGTGTGACATTACATATGCATCCAGGACGACCTGCAATAGACAAAAACAAAACAAAAATGTGAGTACTACTTGAAAGGGGACTTAAAATAGCAAACGTCTTTTCAACATGGCACCAAGACAGTTAATGACCAACATCATGGAGAAAATCTGCTTTACACAGATCTCTCAACGATTTGTTATTATCTCCCTAGTTTTTTTCCTATATTTTTCAGAATTTAGTTTATCATGTACATTTCAATTACTTTTGCTTCTAAACAGCCCGTAAATACAGCTCACCAAGAAAAAAAAACTGGGTGGAAAGGAATCAGGGTTGGATCATTGCTAGTACTAACAAATATCTCAAAATATGCGCATACCTTTACATAGTCCATTTGAACAACTCCCACATACCATATTAACCTGAAAGACATGAATGTAAATTGTAAAAGGCTAACACACCACATAATGATGCAATGCAACCATTATGCTAAAGAAGTACATACTTCTTACAGTAATAGACCAAAAACGTGAAGTGCTTAGCACATCAATAAGCTAGCTTCTAATTTATTGGACTAAATTATAAACTTTGTTTTACCAAGCAAGCTTATCTCACTAGCAGACATCTTACATGATTGTAATTTTCTTCCTCCAGTTTTATTCTTATTGTTTTAATGCAGTTCCTTTTTTACCCTCTCTTTTTCTTAAAAATTTGCATAGCTACTATTTAATACACTAGCTTATTTAGAGGGTTTTCTTCATATTGTTGGAATGGAAATTGTGAATGAAGAAGTCCTACATTGGGAAAAAGTAACCAAATTGATTAACATATAACAAAAAAAAGACACATATATACTTAAAGCCTTAAAGTTTTAAGTTGAATGTAGTGCTAAGTTTAATTGTGTAATTCTCTCGTAGCTTGTTGATGAAGGTTTCCTCAATGTTATATTCCACTATGTATTTCATAAGATGTGGTATCGAAACCTTGGGAGCAATCAAGTCCCAATTCATACAAGTACTGAAGTACAACAAAGTAGTGAGTCCAAGTGGGGGTCCTTGAATCAAAACTTCAAAAGCTTCTTCAAAATGTAAAAGTCAGACAGCGTGTACCACTAATAGTAGATAGCTACAGTACCAGTACAACTGTACTAGTGTCACCCTTTTTAAAACTAGTAGATGAAACAAATATAATTTGTACTTGAGGGAGAGCATATGATATGAAAGAGACTCACTTTTGAGAGGGAGATGGTTGGAGTAGCAAGTCTATGAGCAAAAAAGTTCTACATTGGGTAGAAATAGACAAGTTGAACAAAATTAGGTGTGAAGGTGCCATATGCCTAAATTAATGTCCTAAGACTTTTTAGTTGAATGTGTTGTTAAATTCACTTGTGTAATTCGCTTGTAGCCCATTAATGGAAATTTCTCCAATGTTTCTAACTCCCACACATTTCCTAACACAATACTATTCACTATAACTACCACAGTATTTGGTTTAATTTTTAACAAAGTATTTAACCATTAAAAAACTAATAAGAAAAGTAAATTGACAGAAAATCGGAAACTAACCTAATCATATTTTTTCCTACAAAACAAAAAGATATAATCCATATAAAAAGTTATATAAATATGTCCTTTATTTCATTTTGACATTATTTAAGTACTTCAACAACAAATTTTCACAAACATGTTTAGTTCAATATGTTAATTTACAAATTTTAATATAACTACTACAGTATTTGGTTTAATTTTTAACAAAGTATTTAACCATTACAAAACTAATAAGAAAAGTAAATTGACAGCAAATCGGAAACTAACCAAATCATATTTTTTCCTACAAAACAAAAAGATATAATCCATATAAAAAGTTAAATAAATATGTCCTTTATTTCATTTTGACATTATATAAGTGCTTCAACAACAAATTTTCTCAAACATGTTTAATTCAATATGCTAATTTGCAAATTTTAATCTAGCTTATAAAATTGAAGCCCGCCTATAAGTTTTAGACTAGCTTATCAGCAAATTTCGGCATATACATCCTTAACCTAGTGGGCACATATCATGTCGGTATACTTGATAACTAAAATATCATGTCTGTATGCTTGCTAAATAACATAGTGCTAGATTACATCACAATTCCTTCCTCGGAACTTATGCTTGGTCATACATCCTTTATTCATGTTCAAAAATAATATGCTAGTTGATTACTTGATTTAAAAATAAATGATCAAAAATGGAAATTTCAGGACCAACCTGTGCTGTTCGTCCCATTTTGTCATAACTTTGTTCACAACCCATAAGATCACCATTATAATACTCCTACACATAGAGAAAGTGGCTAAGACAGCAGGGCAGACAGTATAAAAAAAGGATGTGGTCTGAGATCAATATGTAAAATATCAAGTTTGAAATAATATATTTTTTTGTGTTTATGTCATGAAACTCTACCTATGCACTTACATTAGTACCTGCTAATCTCTACATCAGACCATGTAGTCTCACATTGACCATAACGAAAATGCAACAATTTTGAAATTAAATCCTTTGAACATAAATCATATTTGCAACATGAAATTGTTTCAGTCTTTCATAGATTTAAAAAACTGCTTATGTGACTTAAAATATCAGCATGCTCCTAGGGAAATTTTTGCTTTCAATCTTTCATTATTATATGCACTAATTTAACATCTCGCAATGTGTTTGATACTGCTAAACATTCTCACTAAGAAAAGAGCTTAAATCGAAAACAGTGGAAGAATAATATATAAATCTTAACAATTCCCTTGTGTTGGAAAGAATGTAAATAGGGGTAACCTTAGCCCAACATAACTTGTATTTGGAGTAATTAGGGTAACAATTACACTCCACTGGCTACCATTGTATAAAACACACAGATTTCATCATGTCTCTTGTTTTCTCCCCTCTAAACACCTTCCATGAGGACCTAGTTTTCTAATAAGTATCCTCACTCATGGTTTTTACTTTGTTCACCCAAAAATAAAAATATAGAATAGGCAGAAGGATCTTACTTGCATAAAGTCATGTTGGCCAGAACCAGCAACAAAGTTGTTGAATTTATCAAATCGGCCAAAACCAACATATCCCTGATAGTTTTGGGCATCAGCTAATGAAATTAAAATATATAATACACAAAAGATAAGAAACAAGAAAACCAATGTCCCAGAAATAACTGTTCACCACATACATGACATCTGTGACCCAATTGAAAAATTATGTTAATCTTGTTCAGATATAAATCCAAAATTTATGCAACTTAACCGAATTTAAGTGTTTGGAAGTCAAACGAACAATTTGCACATCAACCTTTAAATAATTGTTAAAAGTTTAGGGAAGAGAGAAACATAGAGCTGAAAACATGTATATTGAGAAAAAGGAATTAAGACAATAAATAGAGGAGATTTGATATCCCATAGTAACAAAGATATGATACAGGGATAAATAAAAATATTCTTAATAATACATATATAATGTAGATATTTTTTATTATATAAGTTAAGTTCCGTATTCCAATATTCCCAACTATATAGGATTTAACTTCTTATTTCCATATAGCATATGGTTCGTGCCTAGGTTGCGGAAGATATATTTGATGTTTGGTCCTTAGAGATTTTCTGAATATGTCAGTCAAATGTTCATTAGAGCATACAACTTTGGTGGTGTATCTCCAAACTCTAGTTTTTTTCTTATGAAATGACAATCCGCCTCAATATATTTAGTCCTATAATGAAAGACAGGATTAAAGGCAATGTGTAATGCTACCTAGTTGTCACATGCAAGATGCATTTGGAAAATTTCTTCAAATTTAAGCTCTTTGAGGAGTTATTTTAGCCATATGAGCTCACAAGTGACTAATGTCATTGCCTTTAATTATGCTTATGCACTTGACCTCTTAAAATTAGAAAAGAAAATAATTTCTCTCTTATTCAGTTTCATTACATACATCTGATATATATATCATACATTGATTGGATAAATTAGGAAACAAACATAGGCTATTCTAGGAAACAAATCCCTAAGATTGTAGGATTGATATGCTAGTAATAAAACTAAGTTACCGTCAATACAAAATTAAAACCAATAGGAATAAAATATGAAACTTCTTGTTGTAAGTAGAATATTAAATGCATTACTAGAAGTTGATAGAATATTAAATGTGTTACACAGAGCTAATAGAAGTTGTTAGAAGATTCTAGAGATCTCTTTATAATTATACTTTAGGATTAGAGTTCTATATATATAGAGACTGATGTACTATTTCAAATGTATCAATTTGAATGAAAATCTTCTTTCTTTCATATTAATCCTTTCAAGTCTTCCTAAAATATCTTGACAAAACAAAATCCAAAACTTCCTAAAATATATATGTGAAAATAAAAGGATAATACACAATTGGAGGATCTTAATAGATCCCTCTCATAACCTTCTATTTATAATGATAAAAACTAATACAATGGAAGATGAAAGATCAAAAGACTACCTCAAATACCTAGGTACAACTCATAGAGTGCACTAGACTCATAAGTACAGCTGGAAGTAGTTCCCAACACACCACTCCCTATTTTAGACTTAATAATTACTCTAACATAAAATTTAATAATTATTTCAACACTCTCCCTCAAGCTGGAGCATACATATTGTATGTCCCAAGCTTGGAATAGATAAACTCAATCCAAGTCCTTCTGCCAACACATTTGCAAGCTGATTTGATCTGACAAACATAGTATAAACTTCTTTGGACAACTTTTTTTCTTGGATGAGACAATAGATGTGGGAACCTTGACACAACCAAAAAACTACAGGAATTGGATGACTGATTATAATGGACTTCAAGAGTGTGCTATCAAAACCAAAAGAACAATTAAGTCCACATAACTCCACTGGTAAAGACGATTTGAACACAAACTGCAAAGTAGACATCTTGCTTCAAAAAATATTTGGAGATGTTTCAATGACAAAGAAGGTTACTGCACTGCCATATGACAATGGCCAGCAAACATCAATATTGGGCTGGCAGTAGTAAGCTGAGGCCGATAATCAACTAGTAACAGCTATGGAGAATAATATTAAATAGTGATGCACAACCACATAACTTCAATTAGGATGAATCATTCCAATAAGATTGTCATTAACGACATATGGCGGCCAACAGTGGCAAACAGCAATAGACTACGGCGGACAAGATTACCATCAACAACAAATGGCAGCCAACAATGGCGGACAGCAACAAGCTGCGGCAGACTAGACTGCCATCAGAACAGATGGTGGCCAACAATGGCCGATTGCAACAAACTGCAGCAGACTAGAAGATTACCATCGAGCCTGGACAATGGCAAATAGACAATACATGTATGGAACGGCGTGATTGACAAAACAGAGAGCATATGCATAGCAGCAAAAGCAACTTCGTGAAGACATAATGACCATAAACAAACTCCCCCTCACACCTTGAGCAACCTTCAACTGTTAACTTTGGTAAACAGTGAGGAAATGCTACAACACTAAAGGAAAACCAAAAAACCTAGAGGGACTTTCAAAAGGGTGGCTTCTGGACTTCACTGAAATGAACTTTTGAAGGTCATAACCAACAAAGGAGGCTCCGACGAAAGCTATCGAGGTGGCGTCGTGACGTTCTGAGCAGCAGAAGGCGGCGCGTGGACTACACATGGATGGGTGTCTAGTTCTGGCAACGGTAGGGGTGGTTGTCGCTCGGAGAGGCGCTCCAGATCCCGTGGTCGCCGGCAAAAACTAAGGTGGCTGGAGACGGCAGCCAACGGCAAACAGTGACGGACGACGGCGGAACAGTGGCAAACGGTGACGATTTAGTAAACAGTGGCAGCTGGTAGCTTTGGAGAGTGTTTAACGGCAGTGGGCAGCTGCGAACAGTAACGAATAGTGGCGGATGGCGGTGGACAGCCGCGAACAGCAGCAACAAGTGCCGGTGGACAGTGACGGCGAAAGGCGGCAGACAGAGGCACACTAATAGAGAACAGCGGTTCACATTGTTGAATAGTTAAAAAAAAAAAAAGAGAGTGGGTAGCTTTAGATAGTGATGAACTGAGTTGGACAGCTGCTGGTAGGTGGCCAGAGGCAGAAGGCAGCAGCAAACGATGGACAACAATGAAAATGCAGTGGACAGAACTGAGATTAGGAGAGCAGGATGCACATTGAGATACTTCAGACATGAGTCTTTGAAAGACTTGACTCCGGCAGCCGCCGCCGGCCACTGGCCGCCGGCGAACAACACAAACAAGACCGAGAGAAACTAAACCACCTGCTCTGATACCATATGAAAATAAAAGGATAATACACAATTGGAGGGTCTTAATAGATCCGTCTCATAACCTTCTATTTATAATGATAAAAACTGATACAATGGAAGATGAAAGATCAAAAGACTGCCTCAAATACCTAGGTACAACTCATAGAGTGCACTAGACTCATAAGTACAGCTGGAAGTAGTTCCCAACACACCGCTCCCTATTTTAGACTTAATAATTACTCTAACATAAATTTAATAATTATTTCAACAATATCAACATGACCTTGTCACAATATTTGGTTTCTTACGTTTCCATGATACTAAATTACCTCCAATAAAAACTTAATATCCTAAAGTGGAGGTTTGTTGTTTGGTTGCCCTACACATTCAGTGTTAGAATACCTAAGAATTTGAGTATTTCCCATATCATCATAAATGGGGTCGTTTCCAAGAGCCTTCTTAATATACTTGAGGATCCATACCATTGCATGTCAATGGTCTCGATAAGAAAAGTTTACAAATTGACTTACTATGCTTATTGTGAAGACAATGTGAAGATAGGACACAATGAGGTAATTTAGCTTACCAAAACCTTCTATATCTCTTAGGATGAGAATAGAGTTCACCTTGGAAAGGTACAAGTTTGATATTTGGGTCCATTGGTGTCTATAGGTTTAGCATTTATCATTCTTGTTTCTTCTAACAATATTGAGAGCATATTTTCTTTGAAATATGACCACACCATCCTTGGATTGTGCCACTTCTATATCAAGGAAATGCCTTATATGCACAAGATCTTTTTTTTCGAACTGTTGAGCAAGATATTGTTTTAGTTGTACAATACCCTCCATATTACTCACTATTTGTGACAACAATGTCATCCAATGAGATAGATACATTCGTGTGGAGAATGACAATAGAATAGAGAATAATCAACATCACTTCATATCATTCAAAATTGTTGGATGACAATTCGAAAATGCTCAACAATACACAACAATACACAAAGACTAGGGCAAGAATGATAGAATCACTAGTTGAGTGCACTTCAGGCAACCACAATTATCAGAGGAAATGGGTGCACCTAAGGTAAATAAGATGGTAAAGAAGAAATGACGAAGCAGGACTCCCATGATCGAGAGCTCTAATACCAACTTGAAAGGATTAATATGAAAGAAATAATTAATGTGAAACAGTACATCAACCTCTATATATAGAGACTTCTAACCCTATAGTAATAATTACAGAGACATCTTTAAAATCTTCTAACAACTTCTTGTATTGCACTTAATATTCTACTAATAACAACTTGTATGTGCAACTCAAGTAGTGTTACTAGTGGATTGCTACGTATAACACTTTTGATAAAATCTTCAACTGTTGTTGGAGATGGATCAACCGAGAATGTAGGAACAAGTGGAAGTGGAATAATTAGACTCATCAATCTTCTTAATACTCACAATATGGTTAGAAGAGATGGGTGAATCTATTTTGGAGGTTGATGTGGCATTGGAAGACATTTTATTTTTCAAAAATTTTGGAAGACAGAAAATATAAAAAGAAAAGCTTTAGGAGAATATATTAGATCAGTCAAAAAGAACATGGAAAAAATGTTCACAGAACAAATACTCCTCTCGGCGCCATGGCTCTACTAGGCCAATTCAGTTTTGAAAAATGTTCTAGATACCATGTTAAATATAAGGAAGAGAGAAAACATAGACCTAAAATAAAACAGCAAGGGTACCTTATCTATATGAGAAAAAAAAAATCAACGTAATAAATAGAAGAAATTTGATATCCTCTAATAAAAAAGAGGTATGATACGGAAATAAATAAAAATGTTCTTAAGAATACATACATAATTTACATTTTTTTATTATATAGGATAAGTTCCTTATTCTAATTTTCTTGATTATACAAGATTAACTCCTTATTTCCAATATTATAACAATAATAATAAAAAATGACAGACGCGAATAAAGATCCCATGAGATCATCCTACGACCATTTTCTAAAAACAGCGGATGGAAGAGAAGGAAATAGAAACAAAAAATGCAACAGTAGAAAAGTGTCATTATCCCTTTGTAACATGTTAAAACCTCACGCCAAAAAATAAACACGACCAGAAACACAAACAGTAGCCACTAAAATTAGTCTATTCAATCCCCAGCTTGTCAAGAAAAGCAAAGATAAATAGGTTGAACTCAGATACCTATCAGTAGAACATATAAGCAACTTGTGAGTTAACTGTGTACGATATGAATGGATAAATCAATGAATTTATGTCGCTATCTTTTTAAGCCTTACAGTAATAATCCAGGCCAAGTTAAATTAAATATGCTTTACATTCTTCAGACATGGTTCCATAAGTGCTTGAAGCGAATTATACCAGAGGATTATAAGATGCAAGAGAACAAGCAAGTTCTTCCTCAGAAAACACAATACTCTACACAAGGAGGGAAAGGTGAAGAATTAGATCACATGATAATGAAAGCATGGTGGCATGCACTACCGTTTGTGATCTACTCTCCACATCTTTGCAGAATCGTACGATCAGGTCAGAGCCTTGCTGCATCAACACAGTGAAGAACTCAGCAGCATGTCCAGGTCTAAAATTGAACACAAACAATATCATTCATATAGGCAAAAATAACAGTCAGAGCATTACCTGTTGATCATACTCGAAAAGGTAACCACTCCAGCCACTCTAATTAACCAGTTAAGCAAAAACAAAAGCATAACTAACCGAGCCATCATTATACTAAAACCTAAATCAACGAATCAACTACACAATTACGACTACGAATATAAAAATGCAATTGGAATGAAGGATACGAAATCAACTAAGCGACTTGAATTGTCGAAAGCGTAGCAATTAGAAGTCGGTATCGAAACTGAAGCCATCCATGGTATCTGCAAAAGCACGCCTGAAATAAACCGAAGTAAAAAACGGCATTGGTTTTAACGAGACAGAGATAATGGCGTGACGTAAACGATAGACACACCTAGGCATAAAACGGCGAACGCCATCGAGCAACGCATTTTTGGATTGGTTCTTGATTGGGATTTTGGGGAAGGCGATGTGAGGTGGTGTCAGTGAAAATCTACATCTAAGAGACGAGCCTAAGACATGGGTAGCGACAGAGAAAACGGCATTCAGAGGGTTTTTGGGGGTTGCCTGCGAATGCCTGGGCAACTCGATAGTTTATTGTCGTCGTTTCAGAGAATTTTTCTCAGTGACCTTGATGCAGACACCTTGGAGGCGTTGGCGAAGGTTCCGTTCTGGGCACAATCGCAAATTCACCTGGATTCGCTTCTATTCAAATCATTCGACCCGTTGGACCGTGTAAAATGCCCGTAGAGAATGGGTTGAAATTTTTAGTTTTATTTGTACTGATTTGGTAACAATGATCTTGTTATGATAACGATTATTTTGTCATATTTTGTTACAAGGGTCGATAGTTTCAACTGGTCATTATAAAAAGAGAGATAACAATCAAAGAGAAAACACACTCTAGTGAAGTACATAAACATTCCTTCCTAACAATGTAAAATACCAATTTAAAAGATGTTATCGTCTATAAACCATTATATAAAGAGATTTCTTATTCTAATATATACATTTTTTTTCTTTTTATCCTTTAAATAATTATTTTTAAATTTTATACTGTTATATAAAATAAATTTTCTATTTTGATATATATATATATATATATATATATATATATATATATATATATATATATATATTTATTTTATATTTATAATAACATCAATTTTATTACTTTTATTACCATGTATTTTCACTACTAATTGTAAATAATGACAGAAGAAGAAGGAGATAACAACAACAAAAGAAAAAAAAAACATAGTAAAATACATAAACATTCATCTTTTAACGATGTAAAAGATGTCACTGTAGCACTTCAAGCATTCCATTCATTTGCAAATGTGTTACGATTTTTTTTCTATTCAAAAAATAAAGGTTATCACGATGAAAATGATATGTAAAATATGTTTTTGTTCTTAAACGTTTGCTAGATACTAAAAAATCAAGTACTCAAGAATTTTGATTTATACTTTTTTATCATATCATATTTTACTTTCATAATAATTATTTTGTTTATTTCTCTCATAATTTTATTTGCACATTTCAAATTATTTACTTGCTCCAGTAACTTACCACAAACTATCAATTATTTAGTTTAACTACCATTATCACATTTTAAAAAATATAAAAATACAGTAGGTCTCTTTTTATTAATTATAATAAAGTGTATTATTTCTCTCGAAAAACGTGATAAAGTTAGCCTTAGTGTTTCCACTTCTAAAACCGTGATTCTTCTTCATTTTCAACAAGTATAATTTTAGTATTTAATATTAAATGGTTGTACCTTTTTTTTGTTCGTCAACAAAGATATTAATAAAGTCGTAATAAAGAATAATTTTTATTTATTTATGAATTTTCAATTACTTACATAAATTATAAAGTTTGGTATCTAAAATTTAAAACAATAAAGTTTAAGTTAATTAAACATCAAAAAATTAATTTATAAATCAATTTTGCACTCATTTATATATTATAATTGATATAAATTTTTTAACACATTCTTTACACCAAAGATTATACCTTATGAGTAAAACTAAAATAAACATAATAGCAAAATGACACGAGTCTCAATATCTTGATAAATAAGCTTTAATATCTTATTATGAAATAAAAGTCTAACTTTATATCATAAAATCAGTGATTAATGTAAAATTTGTATTTATTTATACATTATAATTTATTATAATTTGGTTGTATTTCTATTCTACATGAAATCTTGAATACATCATTTCATGTAGAAGATTAAACATCTTGAGTGAGTATGTCACACAACGGATATAACAAACTTAACTAGGATGTGTTCTCAATAAATTTAATACCATATTAAATTGACCTTATAAATTAAGTTAACTTTCTTAAGTTTGTTAAGCTTATTGTAGTACTCCTTATCATATCTTTATCTATTTTCATACTTAATATCTTGACATAAAAAGCATATTAAAAATAACACTGATTTCAAAATCATATATATATATATATATATATATATATATGCAAAATTATAATATATAACTTACAAACTTATTTTATGAAGATGAATTAAATGTAAGTTCCATATCTGAAACCAATTGCAATCAATTTTGTAATAACTTTGAAATTGAAGACTACTCCTCAAATTAATCCAATCATGGCCTGGATAAACTAAAGTGCTCCCAATCAACGACACAACAATTGTAAATTGTGACTTTGCTAACGTGATTAAATATAAGTTTTGAAAATGTTTGGAAGTTGTGGGTATGGTACTTTCCTAAAATAACTATTGTTGGCATTTGATGTTGATGGACAACAAACTGATTAAAATCATTCCAGTTTTGTTATACATGTAGAAATTATATAAAAAAAAAGGGTTTGTATTTTATTTTTATTATACTTCATATCTTATCAGGATGTGATCGAGTTCCTAAGCTTTTAGGCCTAAATTAGCTCAAGGTTAAAGAGTGCGTCACGATGTGGACAAGCTCCTAAGCCTAGAGAGTCCGTCTTAGGCAGATTTTAGACTAATTAAAAACAAATTTTCAATCATTTCGGAAATATTAAAAAGATAATTTTATTGGTAATAAAAACTATAAGAAAAGGATGAAATCAGTTTTCGGTACTTCTAACCTCAGGAAATACAAAAGGAGGGGTAAGTTGTTACTCAATCCGTATCCATACTAGTTATAAATATGAAGATTGTCCATACACTTAAATATTTTTAAAATTGGTCAATAAATGGGCTGTCATTACTAGAATTATTGACAGTGATGCGATAATTAGGCTTCAAAAAAATTTAATACAAATTATGAAGACTACAATAATACAGAAGTCTCTTGCCTTCATTTGAATGAGTTGTTTAACAGCTCCAATGCTGTCTAAAACTGGTTCGGCCGCATCAATACTAGTAATGTCGTGATACGCAGCCAAAATAATTTTAACAGAATTTAACCTACAACAACTTATGGATAAGAAAAAATTCTCATTGAAGCCATTCATCTATCCAAAAAGTCATGAGCAATATCATTCTGGATCCTATTCTGTCAAGTAAATTCTAGCTATAAAATGGAGTTTTCCTTCATACAATATAAAACTTGAATCATGCATTCAAGGGCTCAGCCCTATTTAACTTTGGTTGCCAAATTAGGTCATGAATATATCACTACCATTGCAAAGATGACAAAACTAAACCTTGGAAGGAAGTACATGAAGGTGGATATAAATCTTTTGCTGAGTTGAACAATCCCACCAATTCTTGTGTCTGACGAGTCGACATGAAAATGCTTTCAGCCGAATTCTTTGTTGCCCATTCCTCTATAATCCTGCACGAATTGTTCAAATTTTCAGGAAGCAATTCATCAATAGATATATTGTGGATGAACCCATAGATTATTAAAAGTTAATGGGAAAACAAATCATTATTCCAACCTGTTTCTAATCAAAACAATATTTATTTATTTTTAATTAGTCTCCTTATTTTAGCTTATTTCAAAATAAAGGGCAGAAATGAGTCCAAGCATCTCGTAATCAAACATGGAGAATATCAAGAAAAACAAAAGCAAAGCTAATTCTAAAGTTCAAACCAAAAAAGAACAATGGAAAGAAAATTCTTTACATATTATATTTCTCAAGTTGATGGATTATCATGATAAAATATACAGTTTCATAACTGACCTTGATTGAGATTCTGTTGCATTGTGGAAGTCAGAATAAAGCACTTTGATGATTGGCTGTAACTTCAGTTTATGAACTGGCTCTTTGTCTTCTGTACCAGAACAATTACCAGAACAAGACCAAGTATCTGGATTCAAAAGAATGATTTGTAGAACTGGGGCTTTGGTTGTTAGATCTCTAATCACAAACCGAAATAATGATTCGTCATTTGCACACTCCATCAACCGATTTGCAAACATTTTGCCCAATGTATATTTGCTGTTGACAAATATAATGCGTTACAATTTATCCAGGGTATATCCGTATTTAACAAACAGACATCAAAATATAATCCTTCTGAGCTTTCAAGGCCTCCTTGGCAACAAAAAGAATATAACCCTTCTCTGGCTTAAATTACATATCAAAAAAGTACCGGAGAGACCTTGCAGAAAAAATGTAATAGAATAGCTATGGTCTGGAATAGACAGCATGCGTACAGTTATGCTCGTTCACTGGATCAAGAAGAATCAGCAAGGAAGACAGCTTTCACTTTGCCTTTGGCCTATAATATATTTATTACAACCTTTTGTTTTCAAGAATATCAAGACTATGAACACTTTCGTGTATAAATGCATGGTATTAGATGGTAAAGTCTACGCACACACTGTTATGGAAGTACTATAATATTGTTCCACCTTCCAAGGAATATAGACAAATCTGTCTTACTATGAGCGATTTTACTTCCATGAAAATATTTATATAGTGCACGAACATAAAATTGTTGACAATTTACAGTCACTGCCACGTCTTTCCCACCGAGGCATGTATGAAAGAAATACTCAACACCTTTTTGTCCCCAATATAAATTTCTACTAACCAATTAATGTCAATCAATTTCATTAGTTCTCTTAGCATTCCCCGAATTAGTTGACTGGACAAGTCAAATTATCCATCGAGACATTCGTTTCACTAAAACAAATCCTAGAAGCATACATGTTTCAGCAGAGCTATTTCCTCGTAGTCAACTGCAACTGAGTTATAATGGCACAAAACATGGCACCTTTTTCTTTCTTATATAGAAGGAATTAAGACACAGTGAATTCATTCATTCTATGCTAACCTGAACATGTCCTCAGATCCTCCAACTGGCAAACAGGTTGAAATATAACATTTGAATAGCCGTACTCCTCCATCTACAGGTGTATGCCCCTCACAACATGGGTAGGCCCCAATTATAGACGCACATTGAGGGCACGTAAATTCACGCCAATCAATATCCTTTGTAAGATTCGATAATCTAGCCATGAAAATATCTTCAAGAAAACCATTGAGCAAAGTCTTTTGATTTCCCAGAATTTCCAGGGTCTCTGTTGGCATTCCTTCCCTTCCAGCAGTTCCACATGAATGATGATCACTGTCTTCATCCCCAAGATTGTTTGTCATATGAGCACAACAACTCGGAATTTCCGTGACATCTTTGGTGCCATTTGAATCTGGATGCGAATCAGAGAAATGACCACAATCAGGTTTACTTTTTGCAACTTCACTTCTCAAATTCATAGAAAGCTTCTCATCCTCAGAGCGTTCAAACCTATAATTGCTATCAAAAGCAAGGTTCACTCCTCCATCATCACTGCAAGTTGAAGTTCTTTCATCATCACTGCAAGTTGAAGTCCTTTCATCATTCAATTCACAGCTCCTTAAGAGTTTGACAATACCATCATCTCTGGGGTTTTCTGCTACAGAAGTACACTCTTGCTTTGCACACCCTTCTGGAAAATTATATTCCACAAGATCATCCTTGCAAATAGTGACAGAAGCAGAAGTTAATAGACAGACCCCCGGCATGCATGTATATGAACTGACATACCTCATCACCATCTTCTCACTTATTCCTCCAAAAGAGCAACAACAAGCCCCAAACCAGTTGTCAGCCACTTCTCTCCAATTCACTGATGGCATTTCAACAAAATTCCTAAACAAATATCAAACTAAACCTCAGGAACAAAAACATTAAGAAAACCATTAGCCCATGACCCTATCCTTACCAGAACATTAACTTTTCTATAAAAAAAATAAACTAATATACCAATCAACCATGTGTGACATAAGTATGACCTCTCAATGATACTACCCATTGTTTGGAGGTAGAATGCAGACGGCGCATATCACATGAAAAGCATATCAATAAAGGCGATAGAGTTGTTAAACTAAGATGATATGATATTGCAAAATACATATTCAGAAGTGTATAAAAATTCATCAAAAGACAACAAATATATAACTGAAACGGTACAAATCCAAATTAAAATCACATTTTTTAGACATTGCTGAAATAAAAAATTATAAATCACCGTCAAATATGAATTATGTTTACTACTTACATATATGAATAACACTATTAAAAATGAATTATGTTTACTACTTACATATATGAATAACACTATCAATCAAATTACTTCTTTAAAATAATCTATAAAGAGTACATCTTCCCTCCTTGATCTATGAAGAAACAATGTCTATTTCTATATTACGGATACTTATATGTTTATTGTAACTTTATCGCACATAAATGCTTTAAAACGTGGATACTTCACCAACATGTATGGATGATATATTAAAAAATAGCAGCATCATATCATCATATACATAAAACAAATAATAGTATCGGTGGTGATTCGTAGGTTTGGATACTTCATCTATAGATAAAGTATCTTAGAGTATGGGTATCGGCAAACACGTGAAGCAAATTGAAGTACCTGTAATTCATAAATAGTTTCACGTTTTCAAAAAGAAAAAAGTATAGCTATATTTACATAAATTTTTCTGCCTGTGTATATATCAGAAGAAAATATGAGAAAATGAAAAAAACTAAAATCTCCAACAAGATAATTAGATTTAGTTTATGTACAGGTAAGTATTTGTTTCTATCTAGTTTCTTCCTCTATGAGTGTTTAAGGCTAAATTTATGTATTTCTAAGAAAAAGCAGAATCAAATAATGACATGCTACCTGAGAGGAATTTCGGTCAACTTGAAGGTGCAAGTTCTACAGTAAAAGTCAACTTCTCCAGCAGAAGACAATTTTTTCACATCTGCAACAAAACAGGAACAGGAAAATAAGCACAAGTTATTAAACAAACGTTAAAAAAAGAAGGTTAAACAAAATTTTAAAAGTCATGAATGAATAATCCGAAACAACAGTTAGACATTACCAGATTCTGATACGAGAGGGTCCGGCAGGGGAGTTGGTGAAGGGTGAAGGGAGGAAAGGATAGGGTGGTCGACGGGGAGGAGGAGGAGGAGCTTGACCTCAATGTGGTCGGAAAGTGGGCGGAAAGTTACCGGAGAGTCGGCATCTAGCAAGACGGCTGGAAGCGGAACCCTAAGGGAGAGGGAGGAAGTTGTGAGAGTGAGGAGAGAGTGTGAGGAGTGAAGGTTGATGGCGAGGTCGTGGCAATGGAGAGAGGGGTTTAGGGTTTTGTCGTTGGGGAAGACCATTAAACGCAGCGTTGGGACATGCGACTGTGCTTCCCATGTGTAACGCCATCCTTGTTCGCCCTCACCGCCGCCCATTCTACTACCTTCCTTGCTCTCTGTGCTTCTCCCAGTCATATATTCGAAGAGACAGACATTATTAGTCAGAGAGTTGAATAATAAAAGAAAAAAATTGAAATAAAAAAAAAATAATAATGTGGCTGCTGGGATTCGAGCACAGGTCTCCACGGCCACAACGTGGAATTCTTACCACTAAACTACAGCCACCTTTTGATAACCTTTCACCTTTTCCCCAATATCAATATTGAAAACCCATAACCTTTTCAGTAAAGAAACGCATGGAATGAAAAATCTATCACCTTTAAACAGGTCATGTCTGTTTTTCCTTCTAAATCCCTGATTTCTGCTAGTAATATAGAGTCTCTTGTCAGTATTTAAGGACTACGGTATCGAGAACCTTTTAGCATAAATAAATTTCAATATAACAAACAAAATATGAGTTTCTTTTGAAAATTAATTTTTGTTCGGTAGTATTTATTCAACAAGAGTATTAATTAAAAGTGATTTAATCAGTATTATTCAAATAAATTTCATTTTATCAACAGATTTTTAAGTAAAAAAACGTCTAAACATTATCACATTAGAATAAACTCGTCTTTTATCTAACGATTTTAGAGAACAATTTCATTAACAGTTGTATTTATAAACTTTAATCCAAATATGCATTAAATAATCGCTACAAAAAATTCATTGTAGTTATTCTAATAAAAAAAATTCAAAAGTACATTTTTCATCTTACTAGATGTCAAATAAAATTCGTAGAAACAGGTATTCGCACATAAAACCTGTAACAGGTAAGAAATTGTGAATTGATATCGTAAATGAATAATCGCGAGTAATGAGCACAAGTTATACATGTTAATGAAGTAAGTACAAATATCATAATATTTGTATCCGTGGATACCCGTACTCGTTATACTCTAACTTAAATATCAAAAAATTAAAAAAATGATTAAAATATTAACACATTGACTTGGAGTAGGTTATTTTTTATCAATTAGTTTAAAAAAATCTTTATTTCTTTGTGAACTGTCATTCAACACTTTTTAAATGAGTTATTTGGACTTTATTTGACATTTACGAATAGTATATATTGTATTTTATTTGAATTTATAGTTAAAACATGTTGTTAAATATTTTAAACTTTTTTTTTGTAAATACTCGTGGATACTCGTACATATTCGTGCATATTAAAATAATATGTGAGTACTCGTATAACATATACTCACACTGATATAGAAACGGGTACGAAATGAATATTTATCTCATGGGTAAGATATGTGAAAGCTACTACTTGTATCATATCTGCCCGGTTCACATCATATTACCACCACGGATAAGAAACTAATTTGTACGAATAAAACTAACAAGGTCAAATATTATGTTACCCCACATAAAAATATGAATAATTTATGATAATATTAAATGGTTTAAATCACCTTTCAAATTATTGATAAATTTAAATATTTTTAATTAAATATCTATTAAAGATAATTTAGAATTAGAATAATATGGTCAACATTAGAGATGTTTAAAAAAATATGTACCCACTGGTATCCACGGATAAAACCTGCAAAGGGTAGAAAATGGATATTATAAATGTATATTCGTGGATAATGGGTACATGTATTTTTAGTACCTGCATGTTAACGGTGTGGGTGGGTATCATAGTATTTGTACCCATGGATATTCGTACCCGCTATACTTTAATTTAAATTATAAAAAATACATGATTAAAATATTAACATATTGAATTTGAATGAGTTATTTTTTATCAATTAGTTTTAAAAAAAATCATTTCTTTGTAAATTGTCATTCAACACTATTTAAATGGGTTATTTGAACTTTGTTTAAAATTTATGAATGTTATGTATTGTATTTTATTTGAATTTATGATTAAAATATTTTGTTAAATATTTATTTTTATTTTTTATTTTCTGTAAATACCCGCGGGTACTCGTTGATATTAAAAAATTATGTGAATACATGTATAACGTATATCCGACAAATATGAATACGGATACGAAGTAGATATTTATCCTAGGATAGGAAAGCTATTATCCACACCCTATCCGTCCGTCGACATCCCTAATTAGCATAGTCTTAATAATTACTAACTATACATAAAAAAAAATATTTTGTGTTATTATATTAATTGTATGATTGAATACCAAATTTTAAACTTTTATATATATATATATATATATATATATATATATATATATATATATATATATATATATATATATAAGTTAATGCAAGAGTTCATAAAAAAAAGTAATTAATATACACAAGTATAAGTTTTTTTTTTAATTTTTATGCGGGCTTACAGGTCGGCTCGCGTGAACTACGGGCTTATGCGGATTAAGCCACTGCAGGCCTACAAGCTTACTACCTTGACCCACTCCGCGTTTTTTTTGTGGGCCTGCGGGCCGACCCGACAGACCAGACCCTAATTATCATCCATAGGTTTTATTTGGTATGAGGTATTTAAAGAAAAAAAAAGAAAAAAAGGAACCACAAAGAAGGATTCAAGAACAACCAGTGAGAAGGAAATAATATCAGAAAGAGCATTATCAACTGTGGATATATATATATATATATATATATATATATATATATATATATATATATATATATGTATGAGCATGCTTTAGAGAAGAAAGCACACATGTATAAGAAACAAAAGAAGAATAAAACATGGAAAGGGAATTAACTACCACCACAGATTAGTGGAACTAATTTTATTGCTAACACTAATTGAACAACATATATTAATAGACAGTAGGTAATCATAAGTTATATGCATCATTCACATTCTTGCAATTTGAACCACAAAACCTTTTGTCTCTACTTAAACTTTAGTATTCAGACCGAATTAAATAATATTCTGTCATTGAGATTTTAATTAAAACGAAATTTACTATTATTTGACCATTTTAGTACAAACAGGTGATAATTACAAATAACCCGCTTAAATAATTCTTAATAATATACTTATCAGGACAAAATAGATTTTATCTTTTATCAATTAAATGAACTATTTATTTTAATAAAGATGCATTGTTAGTTAATAATATTTTTCATCTGAATTAATTATTTATTTAAAAGTATAATACTATGTGATTTCTTCTACATTCATAATTAATGTCCTTTTTATAACTTTATACATTTTCTTTCTCTTATACATGAATTTTAACAAGGATTACCATGGAAACATATCACCAATAAAACCTGAGTACAACATATATATATATATATATATATATATATATATATATAAATGATCGACATTACTTCGATTTTAAGACAATGAGTTGAAGATTATTTATCCTTATATGAGATTAAATTTTTTCATATTTACTCAATGAGATTGGTACATTTCTCCTTGAACTAACTACGAGTATCCCTTACTTAAACCGTCATTCTTTTAAACAGAACACATTTGTTTCACATTTTGTTAACAAAATTTTCAATATAAGAACTTGTGTGAATTGTCAATCAATTCAAGATAAACTTTTAGTTATGATATTACTTATGAATCTTTTTCAAGAACAGATTCACAAAAAAAACACAACATAAATAAGATATAAGTCTAATTCCAACTTAAATGAAATACATCACATTTAATTCAAAACTTTAAAAGATAATAAAACTATAACCTTTTGTTCTTGTATTATACAACTTTTTAACTTTTACTAAACAATTAGACTCATTCAATTCTACCACGGATTTCGTTTGTTGGTTCACGGGTACGTAAATGTCCTATTTGTTTAATTCAGGTATGAAGAAGAAGTTTCGTTTTATAATTCGCATTTTATCCTATGAGTGTGTGAAGCATCCATTCCAGCGTGGATTTGCATTTGATGCCGACAAATGAAGAGGCATAGACAACGATTAGGGTTCCTACAGTTAAAATATAAACTAAATGCATCACCCTATACAACATGCTAATAATTATAATAATAATATCGTTCTATGGAATCTATATACACTATACAAAATGTTATTTTAAACCTACCCCTCACCTCCTATTTTAAAATTAAAATCTATAACATATATAAATAGCTACCTTTTCTCCATACTGCTGTGGAAATAAAAACTGCCCCAATATTAATTAAATATCAGCACTATATCAAATTATTCAAATTTTTATTCAATCCATCACTCACCATTTTTTGTCTTATCTTAATATTCTGTACTTGGTGCAAATACATAGAATGTGACTGTAAAAAGGGAATATAACAGCCTTTTTCCCAACTACTGTTTTGAATTTCTGGCCAGTGAGAATAACCTTCTTTATCACAACTTAGCACGAGAGAAAAAAAAAGTTAGTATGCCGCAAAAGCAAAAGAGAAACGCACGTCAATTGGAAGAAAAATAATTCTATGCTTTTGAAGTCAAAACCCACGTGAGGTCCTGTTGGATAAATTATGGTATCAGTTTTGGTTAACATCTATTATCAGTGGATCAGTATGGTTTTTTGATGTTAAAAATAACTGTTATTTTTTTTCTCTGTTATAATCAAACTCATTAATAAAAAAAAAAAACTATAAACATAATTGTGATAAATAATAGCATTTTAGTTCAGACACAAATGGTAATTAGTGAGTAAGAACGTGGAACATGGATAGAGACTACTTAGGTCCTCATTTTTGTAAATTAGTATCAATTAGGTCCTTTCCGGTAGTAGAAAACTAACACCGTTAAGTAGGTGCCACATGTCAACTCCTCGTTTTTTTGAATTTTATTTTTTTTTGAATTTTTTTTTGAATTTTTGAATTTTCTTTTGAATTTAAAAAAAAAAATATTTATGTCACATGTCACTTCTATAATGTGCCACGTGTCAATATAATATGGTGACACGTGTCAAATTAATGTATGAATCTCAATCTGGTCCTCATATTTGTTAAATTGATTTGATTTGAGTCCTAATTTTTTTTTAAAATTTCAATTTCGGGCACTCCAAATTTAGACCAAATTTTACTTTTATATAATGTTATGATTATTTTTATTAAAATTGATATTTTTATTAAATATTTTAATAATATTAATTATATTTAATATTAAAATTT